>Ga0075160_10000858_pt1 | contig 18708 bp, 16 predicted proteins | sample JI91814C2DNA_FD_70969 | JGI IMG/M metagenome (GOLD analysis project Ga0075160, IMG submission 70969) | Wastewater effluent complex algal communities from Wisconsin, to seasonally profile nutrient transformation and Carbon sequestration -... | ecosystem: Engineered > WWTP > Effluent > Algae... | reverse complement strand
ATTTTTATTACCTAAGAAATCGCAACCCTTTTATTTGGGTTTATACTTGGCTTCCTCAATGATTTTCCGGGCCGGAGTCTTCATGATTTCGTCCGGTTTCAGGGAGGAATTTTTTGAAAGATACTTTTTCAGGATCTGCCAGCCCAGCCATTGACCGATATTACCCGGAGAATCCTCCTGTGGCATACCCTGTGTAAAAGGACCTTCCCCAATATAGGTTTGAATCACGGCCGGATTCAGGGAGTTCAAGTCTTCATTCCGCACAATCTCCGCCCAGATCAGCCCTTCATTTTTGCGGCACCAGTCCAGCTGACGTTTTGTATACCCGGTTTTAACCGAATCCGGGGCATTGGGCAGAAATTGATCCAGCAACCACCATTGTTTACCTTTCTCTACCATTTGTTCGATCAGTGGTTTGCCTTTTGACTGATCAGGGAATAATTCCAGTACCACTGCTTTCATACAATTGGCTGCCATATATTCTTTAGAAAAGCGGCGGGAAATATAGAGGGGGAACATATCAATCATTTCCGGTAACTGGTACACGGAGAAATCACTTCCGGCATATTGCTGTAAACCGATAGCCAGTCCGTTTCCGGTAGAGGCCACACCGGGCGCATCAAAGGGACCCAGGAAGAAAATGGCCCTGCCGGTTTTGTAAGTGGGGAAATAATACTTGACATACTGAAACCCTTTTTCCAGTTCTTTCCGGAACCAATCCAGGTCATTGTATGTTTTTTTTACAGAATCGTAAATAGGAGCATAGCCACGAAAGAAATTTGCTGTCACCAGCAGGGTCATGGTATCGGTAGGGGAGCCGCTCACCCCCAGGATCTGTTTCATAAAATCATCATAGAATCCGGGATGTTCCTGTTTTAAGCGGACCAGACCGGCTTCCAGACGGGTGGTGTCCATCACAAAAAAACTGCGGTCAAACCTTTCGATCGGAATATCCACTTTGATACCGGATACATCCGGCAGCTTCTTTTTATTGCCACAAGAGATCAGGAAAAGAATGGCGAGGAGTGCGGGGGTGATTTTTTTCATGGATTTCCTAACGAAAGGGTTTTGAATTTGTTGTGAACCCGAAGTTACAGCAGTTCAGTTTAATGTAAATTTGTACAATGAGGATCGCCATCGCGCAGCAAAACTATCATGTCGGGAATTTTCAGGACAATACCCGGAAGATCATCGAAGGCATTGAATGGGCGAAGTCCCAAAAAGCCGACCTGGTCTTATTTTCCGAACTCAGTATCTGTGGTTATCCCCCCCGGGATTTTCTGGAATTCGATGATTTCATCCGGCAGTGTTATTCAGCTATCGAAACCATTAAAGCACATGCCGATACGATTGCTGTGCTGGTGGGTGCCCCGGACCGCAACCCGGTGAGAGAGGGAAAGGATTTATTCAATGCTGCTTTTTTTCTTTATGAAAAAGAAGTGAAAGCGGTGGTGCATAAAACCTGTCTGCCCACATATGATGTATTTGATGAGTACCGTTATTTCGAGCCGGCTTATCATTGGAATGTGATTCCTTTCAAAGGAAAAAAACTGGCTGTTACGATTTGTGAGGATATCTGGAACCTGGGAGATAATCCCCTGTACCGGAACTGTCCGATGGATGAACTGATGAAACAGGAACCGGACCTGATGCTGAATTTATCGGCTTCTCCGTTTGATTATACACATGTGGAGGACCGGAAGGCCATTGTGAAACTGAATACCAGTAAGTATCAGCTGCCCATGATTTACTGTAATGCAGTGGGGAGCCAGACCGAGATTGTTTTTGATGGCGGTTCGCTGGTATTTGATAAGGATGCCAACCTGGTAAAACAATTACCGCTATTTGAAGAGGCATATAATGTGTTTGACCTGAAGGATGATGGCCATTTTGTACAACCAGTGCAGGTGCCATCAGCAGCATTGCCTTCGGCAGAATTCAATCCTGCGCAACTGGATCCTGCACTTTGCACTGCTGAAATATACCAGGCCATCTTACATGGTATCCGAGATTATTTCAGGAAAATGGGTTTCAGCAAAGCCATCCTGGGCAGCAGCGGGGGTATTGACAGCGCCGTGACCCTGGCCATTGCTTGTGATGCATTGGGAAAAGAAAATGTAAGGGCCATCCTGATGCCCTCCCCTTATTCAACCGGACATTCGGTATCAGATGCCGAGCAACTGAGCAGGAACCTGGGGAATCCCTATGATATCGTACCGATCAAAAATATTTACGAGAGCTTCCTGTCGGAACTCCAACCCATTTTCGGGGATTTGCCTTTCAGTCTGGCCGAAGAAAATATCCAGGCCCGTACCCGCGGCAATCTGCTCATGGCCATTGCCAATAAATTCGGTTATATCCTGTTGAATACTTCTAACAAAAGTGAACTGGCCACCGGTTATGGAACGCTCTATGGTGATATGGCCGGCGGATTAGGAGTATTGGGAGATTGTTACAAAATGCAGGTGTATGCACTGGCCCGTTATATCAACAGGGAAAAAGAAATCATTCCTCAAAATATACTGGTGAAAGCGCCTTCTGCTGAACTCCGGCCTGGACAAAAAGATGCAGATTCCTTACCGGATTATGCCATATTGGATCCGCTCCTCTATCAATATATCGAAAGAAGACAGGGCCCGAAGGAGATCAAGGCAATGGGATTTGACCCGGCCCTTGTAGACCGGGTTTTGCGGATGGTCAATGTGAATGAATACAAACGCAACCAGTTTTGTCCGATCATCCGGGTATCTCCCAAGGCCTTCGGTGTAGGACGCCGGGTGCCAATCGTAGGGAAATATTTATCCTGATCAATGCTCGAATTCCATCACAATCTGCCGGCTGGGTCCAAAAGGTGGCGTATAAGCCATGGAAATGATCAGTTGGGTGCTGGTCAGTCTATCGAGGGTCATATCGTTAGCGCCATAAGTCACCAGGGGACTGGAAACGGATAAAATCGTTTCACTATTCTTCCATAGCCAGGTGAAGGCCGCTACATCGGGATCAGCAGGATTACATTTAAGGGCAGCTTCTGTCATGCTTCCATTTCCGTTGTTGGCATAAAGCGTGATATTATCTTTCTGGCAATCTTGCAAACTGGGCATGGCATCAGTTCCATTAATGGTGGCCGCTTTTAATTTCCAGGTACCTGTAGCAAGAAGGGTAGTTTTGGAATTTCCATTGGGCTGCTCGTCCTCTTTATTACAGGCGAGCAATCCGGCAGCCAGAAAGCCGGTCAGCAGGCTGAATAAAATCAGATTTTTTTTCATTTTCACGGTTTTTAGGTGAGATACTTCGTATTTCCTGCGTTCAGGGCAGGGTAATTGTTCCAAAATAGTGCCAGATTAGCCGCCACTCATCATTGCGGCAGGCAATTTGCATAGTTCCAATTCGTATTTTGCAGAAAGCCACAAAATTCGTCTAAAAAATTCAATCACAAAATGTTAAAGACCGCTGAGGACATCCGCCAGTTGAATGAAAAGATCGCCCGGGCCGGGCAATTTGCCGACAAACTCAAAGAAGAAACCCACCATGTCATTATCGGACAGAATCATATGCTGGACCGATTGCTTACGGGTTTGCTCAGTAACGGGCACGTTTTGCTGGAAGGGGTACCGGGCCTGGCCAAGACCCTTACGATTAAATCGCTGGCAACAGCAATACATGCGCATTTCAGCAGGATCCAGTTTACACCTGATTTGCTGCCGGCGGATGTGATTGGTACCATGATCTATAACCAACAGAAAAATGAATTTGTGGTGAGGAAGGGGCCCATTTTCGCCAATTTTATCCTGGCTGATGAAATCAACCGGGCACCGGCCAAAGTGCAAAGTGCTTTGCTGGAAGCCATGCAGGAAAGACAGGTTACCATTGGTGATCAGACCTACAAACTGGAAGAACCTTTTTTGGTACTGGCTACCCAGAATCCGCTGGAACAGGAGGGTACTTATCCTTTACCGGAGGCACAGGTGGATCGGTTTATCATGAAAGTTATTGTGGATTATCCTGCCATGCATGAGGAACAGTTAATCCTTCGTCAGGGCGTGCAGGGAGAATATCCTGCCGTTAAGCAAGTGGTGTCCATGCAGGAAGTGATCCAGGCCAGGGACCTGACCCGGCAGATTTATATGGATGAAAAGATTGAGCAGTATATCCTTGATATCGTATTTGCCACCCGTCGTCCCGGTGAATTCAAACTGGAAAAACTCAAACCACTGATTTCTTATGGTGCTTCACCCAGGGGTAGTATCAACCTGGGGATTGCAGCCAAGGCCCAGGCCTTCCTGAATAAAAGAGGATTTGTGATTCCTGAGGATGTCAGAAATATTTGTAAAGATGTATTGAGGCACCGGATCGGACTGACATATGAAGCTGAAGCGGAGAATATAAAGGCAGAGGATGTGATTGAGGAAATATTGAAACAGGTGAATGTGCCGTGATTAATTGAAAGTTGAGAGTTGAAAATTGAAAGTTGAGATCCCGAAAGCTGTCGGGAGAAAATTGAAAGTTGCTGACCACCACAGAAATATTAAAAAAAGTAAGGGAGCTGGAGATCAAAAGCAAGAAGATTACCAGTGATCTGTTTACCGGTGAATACCATAGTGCATTCAAGGGAAAGGGTATGTCGTTTAAGGAAGTGAGAGAATATGCCGCCGGAGATGATATCCGGTTTATAGACTGGAATGTATCGGCCCGTTTTGGTCATCCCTTCAGTAAATTATTTGAAGAAGAAAGAGAGCTGACCGTGATGCTGCTGGTGGATATCAGTCGCAGTACTTTGTTTGGCACCACCCATGCCCGTAAAAGGGATATTGTAACGGAGATTGGTGCGGTACTCAGTTTTGCTGCTGTGAATAACGGTGATAAAATCGGTGTAATATTTTACAGTGATATAGTGGAGAAATATATCCCGCCTAAAAAGGGGAAGCAACATGCTTTATACATTGTAAGGGAATTGCTGACCATGGAACCCAAAGGGAAGGGCACGGCCATGCAACCGGCCCTGCGGTATTTCAATAATTCAACCCGGCAAAAAAGTATTGCGTTTGTCCTGAGCGATTTGGTGGATGCGGGTTATGGAGATGCCCTTCGCATTGCTTCAAGAAAACATGATATCATTGGCATCAAGTTATACGATCAGATGGACCAGGTATTGCCTAATGCTGGCTTGTTGCAGGTACAGGATGCGGAGTCCGGAAAAACGCAATGGGTGGATAGCGGCAATGCATTTGTACGGCACCAGTATGAGCAGGAATTTTTCCGGGTCACAGAATATGCTGTGAGCCATTTTAAAAAAGCGGGTTGCGATTTGCTGCATGTCCGCACCGGCGATGATTATGTAAAAGTGCTGCAACGTTTTTTCTTAAGCAGGAACCGATAGATTATGAAAACCGGGAAAGGAATTGTATTGTTTGTTTGTCTGCTTGCTGCCCCTTTTTTATTCGGGCAAACAAAACCCGTTGCTGAGGTTTCAGTAGAGAAAAACCGGGTACTGCTGGGAGAACCTTTCCGGCTCCGGATACAAGTGCAAATTCCTGAAGGGGCTACAGGACAGATTCCATTCATTGACAGCATTCCCCATTTTGAATTTACACAGCCGCCGGTTATAGATTCGTCGGACGAGAAAGGCGCGAAAAATATTAAAGCGGTTTATTATCTCAGCAGTTTTGATTCTGGGCATTGGGTGATTCCTTCTTTCCGGATTTCCCGGGATGTAAAAACCGATACGATCGGGGTGGATGTGGTGTTTTCCGAATTTGACCGGGAGCAACCCTATCACGATATCAAGGATATCATTGAGGTAAAGCCAGTGACAAAAAAGAACTGGTGGTGGCTGGCCGGAGGCGGGCTATTTGTATTGTTGCTGATCATTTACCTTCTGACGAGGAAAAAGAAAAAAGGGTCAGGAATTAACAAGCCTGTTGAGCTGACTGATCCATTCCGGGAAGCGATCAGTTCCCTGGAAAAACTAAAGCAATCAGGAAGCGGAGGTAAAGAATTTTACACAAAGCTCACGGGTATCTTCCGGCTCTATCTGTTGAGAAGAAAAGGCATTTTGTCATTACAGGAAACCACTGGCGACCTGATCCCTTTATTGAAAAATATTGGCTTGTCTGACAATGAATTATCGGGGCTCCGGCAAACTTTATTGCTCAGTGATTTTGTGAAGTTTGCGAAATACCAGCCCGCTGCAACAGATGATCAGGCCTGTCATGATGAAATCAGTAAAGCGATTCAAATCATAGAGCGGACACATCAACAAGAATCGGTGCAAAAAGAAGGAACGGGAGGGCAATCATGATTTATGAGTACCTGAAAGATATTGACTTCGCCTATCCGGCCGCATTTGCTTTGTTTGCATTGCTGCCCCTGTTGATTTGGTGGTACCTGAAAAAAAATGATCGCCGGGAACCCGTTATTACCGTTACGACCATCCATGCTTTTCGTGTTTCTTCCTGGAAAAATAAATTAAAGGGCCTGCCGGTTTTTTTCAGACTGCTTTCCATGAGTGCCCTGATCCTGGTGCTGGCGCGTCCGCAGAAAAAAAATGAAGAACAAAAAACCGAAGGAGAAGGCATTGATATTGTCTTATGTATGGATGTAAGCGGAAGCATGGGTTCCAGGGATATTGCACCATCGAGAATGGAAGCGGCCAAGGAAGTGGCAGAAGAATTTGTAAGGGGTCGTCCGGTTGACCGGATCGGGCTGGTGATTTTTTCAGGGGAGAGTTTTACGCAATGTCCCATTACTACGGACCGCAATGCGCTGATTGCACAAATTCAGAATCTGGAAAGCAGGAAACACCTTGCGGATGGTACGGTGATTGGGGAGGGTTTGGCAACGGCAGCAGACCGGCTGACCAAAAGTCCGGGTAAAAGCAAGGTGATCATTCTCATCACAGATGGAAAGGAGGATCCGCCGGAGACAAGGTTAATTGACCCATTGACTGCTTTGGAAATTGCAAAAGCAAAAGGGGTTAAAGTATATACCATCGGGATGGGGGCACAGGCTTCTACGATTGTGGAAAGAACGGGTAGCCAGGTAAAACCACAAAGTCCGGCGATTGATTTTATTGATGTGGCACTCTTGCAGAAAATAGCAACAGAAACAGGCGGGCAATATTACCGGGCCCGTGACCGGGATGGATTAAAAGAAGTATACCGGCAGATTGACCAGTTGGAAAAATCAAAAGTGGAGACTACCAATTTTCAAAAAGTGGAGGAACGTTTCCTTCCATTTATACTGGCAGCGGTCATCTTTCTGGCCATCGAGCTCCTGCTGCGATTTACCCTGTTCAGAAAATTTCCCTAACTGAAACTCTCTTGTAAAAATCAGATCAGTCCTTCCACATTCCCTGTAAATTGCAGTCGATGAAAGCAATTGTATACAAGTCAACCGGCAGTTGGTATGTGCTTCGGGATGAAGCCGGCAAAATATGGAATGGCCGCACCAAGGGGGTAATGAAAATGGATGATATCACCAGTACCAACCCTGTGGCGGTGGGCGATTGGGTGGAGGCGGAGCCGGAAAATGAGCAGGAAAATGTGGCCATTATCGGAACGATTCTGGATCGTCATAATTATATCAACCGGCAGAGTCCGCGGCACAAACACCAGCATCATATTGTAGCGGCGAACCTGGACCAGACGATGTTAGTCGCAACGCTAAAGGAACCCCGGACTTCCCAGGGATTTATTGATCGTTTTCTGGTGGCAGCGGAGATGTATCATGTTCCGGCCATCATTGTTTTCAATAAAAGTGATCTGTACCGGGATAAAGAGCTGGTTAAATTCCAGCAATGGAAAGAGATGTATGAAGCTGTTGGGTATCCCGTTATGCTGGTAAGTGCTGAAAAGAATGAAGGCATAGATGAGTTACAGCATTTATTGTTAGGGAAAACAACCCTGGTGAGTGGCCATAGTGGTGTGGGAAAATCATCTTTGCTGAACCGGATCATTCCGGAGATGAGTTTAAAAACCGGAGAGATCAGTGGATGGAGCGGGAAGGGACAGCATACCACCACCTTTGCTGAAATGTTTGATCTGCCCGGAGGCGGACGTATTATTGATACACCGGGGATGAGGGAATTCGGACTGGTAGATATTGAAAAGCAGGAGCTCTCTCATTATTTCCCGGAGATGCGGGAGCGGTTAAATGATTGTCAGTTTAATAATTGTCTGCATTACAATGAACCGGGATGTGCCATCAAACAGGCGGTGGTGGATCAGGTGATCCATGAGGACCGGTATATCAGTTACCTGGGAATTTTGGATTCGATAGAGGAGAAGTCGTATTGATAGTCACGAGTTATGAAATCACTCCTGTAGATACCATGAGTGAGATAATCCTTTTATTTCAGGCAATATTCCTCAACCCGGTATTAAATAATTTCCCTTCCAGCGCATTGGCCAGTTCCACCACGGCTTTGTTGTCCTTGCTTTGGGCGTCTTTGGTGCGGGTTGGGAAAATGGAAATACCGTTATAAATGCTGTAATGCAGGGTCAGGGGATGTCCTTTGAACCGGAATTCCCAGTCGATGGCATCAAAATCATCTTCCTTATTGGAAAAGCGGATATGCAGATCCTGGCTCAGGATATCAGCGACCTGGTAAAATTGTTTGAGACCGCCATCATCGGCAATGACGAATTCGGTACATCCAAGGGTGGAACGGAGGGTAAGACTCATGGCTAAGGTGTTTTTAGGTTTCAAATGACGGATCATCAAATACTTCGTACATCTGCTAGACACAGAAATACGCTCATCCGCTGCATACCTGAAAACTTAACTTCTGAACTTTTTGGCCTTTTTAGCCGCCTTAGTGCCATCCGGGTCGCCGCTAATAATTTTTTCGGCGCCAACATTTTTTCCATTCGTGGGGCATCCTGTTTTCTTTTTGAAGAGATTGCTGAACATGCCGCATGATGAGAGTAGCATCACCACAGCCAGTGCAACAGTCAGAAAACGGAGGTTCTTCATAGTATGTAGCTTGTATTGTACTAACGAATATATGGCAATTTAATTGTACCGGGAATAGTAGAAATACAGTCGGTAGTCTTTAGTCGATAGTTATTAGTCTTACACCTGAATGCTATGATTTCTAAATGCTTACACAATGTTTTCTTATTGTTGATATCCCCGCAAATGGCATAGAAAAGGCCTGACTTCGAGACTCCCGACACAAAAAATACCGACTATCGACTATCGACTCCCGACTCAGGACTCTCCCTAAACCAATCCGCATACCGCACATAATTATTTGCGATCCGGTTGATTTCTCCGGCAATTTTCTCGGGTGAGATTTCTTTGACCTTTTTGGCTGGCACACCGGCATAGATGCTGCCGGGTTCGCAGATGGTATTTTCCAGTACCACGGCACCGGCGGCAATGATGGTATTGCTTTGCACCAGGGCATTGTCCATCACGATGGCGCCCATGCCGATCAGGACATTATCCTGCAGGGTACAGCCATGTACTATGGCATTATGACCGATGGATACATTATTTCCGATGGTTGTGCCGTATTTCTGGTATGTGCAGTGGATACAGGCACCATCCTGAACATTCACTTTATTCCCCATTTTGATAAAATTAACATCCCCTCTCACGACGGTATTGAACCAGAAACTGCAATCATCACCGGTTTCCACATTGCCTACGATAGTGGCATTGGGGGCAATAAAAGTATTGTTTCCAAAGCGGGGGAGTTTTCCTTCAACGGGGAGAATGACGGGCATTTGTTTTGGGTTTGATTTCAGGGCTGAAAGTTCGGTAAAGTTGGGCTTTTTGTTGCGTCTTTGCCGGGCCTTTGCGTTCTTTGCCTGAAATAAATGGATTGAACCAGCGCGAAATTTTTTTACGGCATGTGGCCCAGACCTCACCTGCTCCCCTGGCACTGGAGATTGTAAAAGCGGATTGCTGTACACTCTTTGATGCATCCGGCCGGGAGTATATGGATTTGATCGGGGGCATCAGTGTCGCCAACACAGGGCACCGGCACCCCAAAGTGATCAGTGCAATACAAACGCAACTGGATGCTTACCTGCATGTGATGGTGTATGGTGAATTTGTTGAAAGTCCGCAGGTACAATACGCGCAGTTACTGACTTCCCTTTTACCTCCTTCTCTGAATGCCGTTTATTTTACCAATTCCGGCGCCGAAGCTGTAGAAGGGGCTATGAAACTGGCCAAAAGAGTCACGGGGCGTACACAGATAATAGCATTTGATCAATCCTACCATGGCAGTACCCAGGGTGCTTTGAGTGTGATGGGTGATGAATACTGGCGGAATGCTTATCGTCCGCTATTGCCCGATGTACTGCACCTGACTTATAACAGCCAGGCAGTGCTTGATGAAATAACCAACCGGACGGCCTGTGTGATAGCTGAAACAGTACAGGCCGAAGCCGGTATCATGGCACCGGATCCGGCATGGATAAAAGCGCTTGAAAAAAAGTGCAGGGAAACAGGTACCCTGCTGATTCTGGATGAAATACAGGCCGGATTTGGAAGAACCGGTAAACTATGGGGCTTTGAGCATTTTAATATTGTTCCCGATATTCTGTTGCTGGGAAAAGCATTGGGAGGCGGGATGCCATTAGGCGCCTTTATCGCCGATAAACAAATCATGGATGCTTTTACAGATCATCCGGTATTGGGGCATATCACCACATTTGGTGGTCACCCGGTTTGTTGTGCAGCAGGGATGGCGGCTTTGAAGGCTCTGCTGGAAGAAGGATGGATCAGTGAGGTAAAAAATAAAGAAAAATTATTCTGTTCCAGGCTCCATCATCCGGCCATTAAAGCAGTGCGTTCATTTGGTTTATGGATGGCCGTTGAATTTGACTCCTTTGAAACATGTAAGCAGGTGATAGATCGATGTATTGCCGAAGGCTTGCTGACCGACTGGTTTTTATTTGCTCCAAATTGCCTGCGTATTTCACCGCCCTTAATTATATCTGCAGCCCAGGTGGAAAAAGCAGCCGGTATTATCATAGAGAGCATACCCTGAATATTAAATTCATTTTATGAAAAAATATTTTTTATCCGGATTCCTTTCCATCCTGTACCTGTGCAGTGCCGGGCAGGTTGTAAAAGATAATAAAGGCAACACCCTGTTATGGCGTATTTCCGGGAAGGGCCTTGCCAAACCTTCATATCTCTATGGTACCATGCACCTGATGGATAAAAAAGTATTCCAGCTGGGGGATTCGGTTTATAAAGCTATTGAGCAAACGGATGGCTTTGCCGCTGAACTGGATATGAATAAGGTGGGTAACCAGATGGTCAATCATTTTCTCAGTGAAAAGGAAGCCAGGAGAGCATCAGAGCCCGTTAAACTGAAAGATGCGGTTAGTGCTGAAACCTGGAATCACTATAAAGGAGAACTTGAAAAAAAATTTGGCAAAGCGGCGGATAAAATCACAGTGAATGATCTGGAGGATCTGGAAAATCAGTTGCAGTCGGATATGTTCAAAAAAGGAGATATGCCTACTTTTCTGGATGCCTGGTTATCCGGACAGGCCCGTAAGCAGGGAAAATGGGTAGGAGGGATAGAGGACCTGGAAGACCAACTGGAGCATATCGGGGCTGTGGAAGAAAAAATTCAACTGGCCATTTTTGATGATGAATATTTCCGCAAACAAATGGAGTGGCTGATCAGGGTTTATGCCGATCAGCGGCTGGATAGTATTGATGCCATGATGTACCGGGGCATGAACGGAGGCAAGGATTTTATCATGATTAAGCGGAACCTGAAAATGAGCCGGAGGATGGATAGCCTGGCTGCTGTCCGCAGTACTTTATTTGCAGTGGGGGCTGCCCACCTGCCCGGTGATTCAGGAGTGATTAGTTTATTACGAAGCCGGGGCTACACCGTTACACCTGTTTATTCTTCCAAAAAAATCAGTGCAGATAAATATGTCTCCAAAGGCCCCGGGGCAGAATGGGTCCCGGTGAAAGTAACCGATAGCATCTATGGGATCATGATGCCGGGAGAAGCGGAAAAGATCGGGATGTTTGAATCTATGGGTCTGGAGATGAAAATGTATTTTGATATTTCCTACATGCGGGTCTATTTCACCGCGAATATTCCATTGCCGGATAACAGAAGGGTGATTGGCTATGACAGTCTTTATGCTGGACTTCGTGCCAGGTATTCCAAAGGAAATAAAGTGTTGAAGGATCAGGCCATTAGCGTGAATGAAATTTCCGGAAGGGAATTTGTGATAGAGATGGAGGATGGGGTGATGAAGATGCAGGTGTTTATCCCTCAAATGGAAACAGTGATCATGAATGCTGTTTTTGCTTTTAATGAAAAAGGGGTAAAGGATCCGGAAACGGAAAAATTCTTTCAGTCCTTTTCTTATCATTCAAACAGGGTTAAAAAACCGGCGGCTGAAAAACAATGGGCAAAATTCAACTATCCGGCTTACTCCTTTTCGGTTGAAATGCCAATGAAACCAAAAGAAGTAAAGGATGTAGTATCGGATGAAGGCAAGATTAATTTTGGCTGGCAGTCGATGGATGTGGCGGAGCAGGTATTCTATGGGATGAATGTGTCGTCGATGAAAGAAGGGATGTTTGATTCCGCTATAGATGAAGAGTTGTTTGAGAACATGAAGGAACATATGCGGGGAAGTTTTGAGAATGCCATCATACTTGATTCCGGCATGATCAGCGTAAGTGGTTATCCCGGCTACCATTTTACCGTTACCGGTAAGTCAGAAGGTGAGGAAGTGGTCACCAGGATCCGCTATATTTCTAGGGGAGGATTAACCTACTATTATTTTGCGGTATACGCTAAAGGGTCTGCTTTTGAAAAAAATGCTGATCGCTATTTACAGTCTTTCAGCTTAGATCCCTATACACAACCTGCATGGGTCAGTAGGGAAGCGCCAGATAAAAGTTTTTCCACCAGTATGCCCTATCCGATACGGCGTATAGAAAGGGATCCGGAAGATAAAAGTCATCCCGGTGCCGAAAGATTTATCGTGTATGACAGTTCAGCCTATGTGACCAGTTATGTAGACCGGACCATCCTGCCGGAATGGTTATGGTTTAGTAGTGATACGGCTTTTCTTTCATCAAGAGCAGCTGATTACTATGGTGATTCGGATTCGCTGGCAGGTTATACGATGGACGCTAATGGGGAAGTGAAATCTGTCAGTTTTTCTGTGATTGAACCGGGCGATAACCTGGCCAAACAGGTTCGGCTGATCCTGCACGGTAACGAATTATATGAATTGTTTGGGCATTATGCCATCAGCGATCTGCCAGGCAATTACGATCGTTTTTTCCGTGACTTCCGGGTAAAAGGAATCAAAACGCAGGCAACTTCTCTGAAGGGAAGTGCGGATGCTTTATCCAATGCTTTGAAAAATGCAGATGAACATACAATGACCCAGGTGAAAACTTTTTGGAGTCATTTGCCATTCACGGCAGCAGATATTCCGGCACTGCGTTCAATGATGCTCAGGATCTATCCTGATTTTGATACCAGTTACAGTGATAATCTGAATGGGATGATTGCAAACCAGCTTCGTTATATTGATAGTAACTACAGTTCAGTGCCGTATTTCAGTGAACAGTTTGCCGGTATTGCTGAAAAAGATGAGTATGTGAAGCCCCTGATCATCGGGTATTTTTCAGCAGCGCAAACGAAGGAGTCTTTTGCAGCCATTCGTGAGAGTTTAAAGCAGTCTCCCATCCGGATCAAAGAGCAGTTGCCCTATTTCAATAACCGGCTATATGATTCGTTGGCATTAACAGCGATGCTGTATCCGGATTTCCTGGAACATGCCAGCTCCAGGGCTATCTGGCATCTCGTTAGTGGTACGGCCACGTCCCTGTTGGACAGCGGTCTGATTTCACCACAACTGATCCGGGAAAAAGGGAGTGCATTTTGTGCCGTTGCATCGAGACTGCTGGAAGAAGATGCTGAAAATATTGAAGACGGAAGTTACTATTATACTGATCTGATCAGATTGCTGGGTATAGTCAATACTGCGGAATCGAAAAGCCTGCTGACAAAATTTTCAAAAATGGAGAGTCGGCATATTCGTTTCAACACACTGCTGGCGATGCTGGCCTGTAATATGCCGGCAGACAGCAAAACGATCCTGACCCTTGCAACAACGGATGAGTACCGGCATGATTTGTATGATGAGCTGAAAAAAATAAATAAATTATCACTGTTCCCTAAATCTTATTTGTCGCAACAACAGCTGGCCCAAAGCCGTTTGTACGAGTATGCATCTGAAGAAGATCCGCCCCTAAGCATTGTTTCAGTTGGTTCAAAGACCATGTTGTACAAAGGAAAGCAACAGAAATTCTATCTGTTTAAAATCAGTTATGATGAAGGACCCGAAGCAGAGTATTACCTGGGTGTTGCCGGTCCTTACGATACCAATGCTGCTTCCATGTCCAGTTCCCATGATGTAACCGGAATGTATTGGGATGAAGAATTTGATGCAAAAAACAAAGACAAACAACTGGAGGCCTATCTGAAATCGCTGGAAATAGTGGAGGAGTAAGGGGGGCTTCCGTTATGGATTAATCGTTTTCACTGCGGGGTTCCAGCAGCTTTGTGGTTACTGTGGCGATCAAAATACCGGCGGTATAACAAAGCGGGATGAATAATTCGATGGTCGTACTGAAAAAATTAACCCCAAAAAAGAGACAGGAACCCAGCATGGCCAGGATGGCAGTGCCACTGATAATGGGTTTGATTCTTTTGATTTGTTTCAGGGTATGATGGGGGAGCCGGTGAAAAAGGAAATAGCATAACAGAAAGATCAGCCAGGAAAAAGCGCCTCCAAAAATGATGGCCAGCGCAAAGAGAGCGAGGATCATATCCGCATCTTCCCGGCTCAACGTAAAACGGGTAATGCATACAAAGGTCAGCAGGACTGCACTCCACAACACAGATCTTATCCAGAGCCGATAAGGATAATTTTTATGGAAAATTGTTTTCAATGGCCTGCCAGTAATGATTAGTTCATCGAATATTGCAGCATATAACGCGTATTAGCTCAGAGCCGGAATCTGAGGGAGAGCGCCGGAATATTTTTTACAGTGAATTGATGGGGATTGAATGTTGGCTGTAAATCTATACTGGCTGTGGCAAGTTTCGCCCTTTTCTTGTTTTTGCCTGATGCGATAAAGAATGGTATGCTGGTCAGGATGGCAGCTCCGCCACCAATTACTAAGGGCATGGCAGCATCAAATGATATATTACCGGTAGAAGCAATAATAAATGCAGTGGAACCGATTCCGAAAAGAATGCCCGCCACCATTTTCTGCTTTTTGCTTTTCATCAGGTATTCTTCTTTACTAAGCCGGGTTGCCGGATCTTGTTTTTCCTGGCCAAAACAGCAGGTCATGCAAGTACAGCAGACAAGGATGAGCAATAGTTTATTCATCAGTATGATTTTTGATCAGTACTTAAATCATTTTAAAAACAAAGGCAGCAATCAAGGCGCCGATCACAGGACCCACGACCGGGATCCAGCTATAGGACCAGTCGCTGTCACGTTTCCCCGGAATGGGTAAGAGGAAATGGGCGATACGCGGACCCAGGTCACGGGCCGGGTTGATGGCATATCCGGTGGGACCACCAATTGATAAACCAATTCCAAGTACGAGCAGACCTACGGGCAGGGCATCCAATGTGCCCAGTGTATTGGTTGGTTTTGACATGGCGAGGGCACCAAACATGAGCAGGAAACTGCCAATGATCTCAGTGATCAGGTTAGGCAGTACACTGCGAATGGCGGGGGCATTACAAAAAACAGCAAGCTTTAAATCTTTATCTGCTGTAGCAGCAAAATGCTGGAAATAAGCCAGCCAGGCAATAGTGGCACCTGCGATGGCTCCGGCAAATTGTGCCATTAAATAAACCGGAAGCATATCTGCATCAAATTGACCTGTGGCGGTTAATGCAATGGTAACGGCAGGATTCAGGTGGCCACTTCCGCCCAGACTGGTGGAACTGTACACCCCCAGGAATACGGCCATGCCCCATCCGAAAGTGATCACAATCCAGCCACTGTTCTGGCCTTTGCTACCAGTTAATAATACATTGGCTACAACGCCGCAGCCCATGGTAATGAGTAAGGCCGTTCCGGCAAATTCTCCGATAAAAGGGGACATAGCAATTGGTTTTAGTTTTGGTTGCTGCTGCCGGGGATATAATTGGAAGCAGTGGTCTTAAAGATATTAATTTGTTCATTGATCCAGTACTCCTCTTTTTGCATCACTACTGCCATCATCCGGGCAATGGACGGGGCCATTTTTATTGCCAGCCGCGCATCGAGCAGTAATTGCCGGGTCCGGCGGGAGAGAAAATCTTCCAGGGTCATGCACATTTCCTGCTGCACGGCATGACTGACCAATTCCTCCAGCTGGGTTTCAGTTAGCATATCAATGTTTACCACCGGTGCTGGCTGATCATGTCCATTCAGCAACAGGGTTTTTGTGATACAGTCTCCCGCAGCCAGATTAAAAGTTTGTACCGCCAGGTCAATTGTTTCTTCCGCCATTTTCCGGTAAGTGGTCCATTTACCGCCATTGATGGTGATCATTCCTGAATCGGAAACGGTTATAGCATGATCCCTCGATAAAGCGGCAGTTTTTTTATTCTTTCCTTTTATTAAAGGTCGCAGACCGGCGAACATACTCCGGATATCCTGCAGCGAAGGATCCCTGCTCAGGTAACGGCCGATATGGGATAGGATAAATTCAATTTCAGTGGCCAGCGGAATGGGTTCTGACGATATATGATTAATCGCGGTATCGGTAGTGCCCAGTACAATTTTATCATGCCAGGGAACGGCAAATAAAACCCGGCCATCATCTGTCCTTGGAATCATAATAGCAGAGTCGCCGGGGAGAAATTCTTTGTCCACTACCAGGTGGATACCCTGACTGGGACTGATCATTGGCTGATGAAAAGGATCATCCATTCTCATGATAGTATCTGAAAATACACCGGTCGCATTGATCACACACCTGCTTCTGATTTCGTAATCCTGGTTACTGAATTCGTCCCTGGCCCAGACCCCGATTATTTTATTTTGTTGTTTCAGCAGTCCGGTCACCGGAAAATAATTCAGCAGGATGGCCCCCTGCTCATCGGCTGTTTGTGCAATGCTGATGGCGAGTCGGGCATCATCAAATTGTCCGTCGTGGTAAAGGACGGATCCTTTTAAGTTTTCCGGATCTAATGTAGGTGCCCGTTCCAATGTCTCTTCTTTTGATAAAAAAAGGGAGGGACCCAGTCCCAGTTTGCCGGCCATTTTATCATAGATCTTCAGGCCGATGCCATAGAAAGGTTTTTCCCACCATTTATAATTGGGAACAATGAATGCCTGGTTGTGTACGAGGTGGGGCGCATTCCGGAGTAAGAGACCTCTTTCTTTCAACGCATCCATCACCAGCCTGATATTTCCCTGTTGCAGGTAACGGACTCCGCCATGTACGAGCTTAGTGCTTCGGGAAGAAGTTCCTTTGGCAAAATCATGTTGTTCTAATAAAATAGTTTTCAAACCGCGGGAAGCTGCATCCAATGCAATACCCAGACCGGTAGCGCCGCCGCCGATGATGCAGCAATCGAATTCGGGAGTAGAGCTGATTTTATGTATTGATGCGGATCTGTTCATGGGAAATGGAAATGTTCAATACTTATGATTGCAGATACTAGAAAATTTTCAATGCTCAATTATCAATTTTCAATGTTCAAGTTATCGGCGGTAGTGGTCAGCAATTTTGCCAGAGTTAGTTTATTTATGCTTGCCCGAAACATCTTCGTCCTGGGCTACCTCAAACGCTCCTTACTAGTATATGAGCATTGAACATTGAGCATTGAATATTGAACATTTTCTTTCTTTATGAAGTATGAATTAATCAACCTCCTATTCCCCTGCCCAATAAATGGCTGCTTTCACCGCTCTTTGCCATCCTTGAACCAGTTCGGCTTTCTTTGCTGCATCCATAGAGGGGCTGAAGGTTTTATCGGCCTGCCATTGTTCCTGTATCTCGCCGATATTTTTCCAGTATCCTACTGCCAGTCCGGCCAGATAGGCCGCACCCAGTGCCGTGGTTTCTGTGATCCGGGGTCTGATTACTTTTGTTTGGAGTACATCACTCTGAAATTGCATCAATTGATTATTCACTGTAGCACCGCCATCTACCCTGAGTTCTGCAATGCTGATGCCGGCATCGGCTTCCATCGCTTTTAGTACATCATAGGTTTGATAAGCAATACTGTCCAGCGCGGCACGTGCAATATGCGACTGGCTGCTGCCTCTGGTTAATCCGAAAATACTTCCTCTGGCATATTGGTTCCAGTGCGGGGCGCCTAAACCCGCAAATGCAGGAACAATGTAAACACCACCACTATCATCCACTTGCGCAGCCAGTGATTCCACTTCTGCAGATGTGCGGATAATTTTAAGTTCATCGCGTAACCATTGCACAACTGCACCGGCAATAAATACACTGCCTTCAAGTGCATAATGTGTTATGTCGTTCACCTGCCAGGCAATAGTTGTGAGGAGGTTATTATTGGAACGGATGGCTCTTTCACCTGTATTCATCAGCATAAAGCAGCCGGTGCCATAGGTGTTTTTTACCATGCCGGGTTGGGTACACATTTGTCCGAATAAAGCCGCCTGCTGATCACCAGCGATGCCTGCCACAGGTATCCTGCTATCA
>Ga0075160_10000857_pt1 | contig 18726 bp, 17 predicted proteins | sample JI91814C2DNA_FD_70969 | JGI IMG/M metagenome (GOLD analysis project Ga0075160, IMG submission 70969) | Wastewater effluent complex algal communities from Wisconsin, to seasonally profile nutrient transformation and Carbon sequestration -... | ecosystem: Engineered > WWTP > Effluent > Algae... | reverse complement strand
TTTAACTTCTCCAATCATAAATGAACTGTGTGTACTTCCAATATGTTGTAAACTGGTTAGTTTTGTGATCATAAATTCTCGATATTCCTCCATATCTTTTACATGAACTTTTAGAATGTAGTCGTAATCTCCACTTACGTGAAAACACTCTAATACTTCATTTAACTTAATTACTTCACTTTCAAAAGTGGTTACAAAATCTTTTGTGTGCTGAATTAATTTGATGTGGCAAAATACCACAAACGCTTTTTGGATTTTATTTCTGTCTAAAAGTGCTACATATTTACTGATGACGCCTTCACGCTCGAGTTTTTTAATTCGTTCATACACAGCGGTTACTGAAAGATTTAGTACCATTGAAAGTTCTTTAGTGGTCTTTTTTGTATCTTCTTGTAGTAATTTCAAAAGTTTTTTATCAATCGTATCCATGGTTTATTGGTTTTTTGATTATAATTTGATATTTTTTAAGTAAATAATCTATAATTAAGCAAATTTAATGAATAAAAATCTAATTTTAAACCTATGTATTGAAAATTAATTTAGTATTTACGAATTTTGATTTCAATTAAACAACTAAACTTCAAAATTATGAAAAATTTCAATCCAGCAGACAGAATTCAGGATTTGCAATATTTTGGTGAATTTGGTGGTGTAAATCCATCTATTTCAGATAGTTCAACCTACACTTTTCTTTCTGCAAAAACTATGTTTGATACCTTTGAAGGTAATGCAGAAGGTTGTTATTTATATTCACGTCATTCATCGCCAAGCAATTTATACTTAGACAAAGCTATGGCTGCAATGGAAGGAACAGAATCGGCAAATGTTTCAGCTTCTGGAATGGGCGCTATCACTCCTACTCTTTTGCAATTATGTGGAAATGGAGATCATATTGTTTCAAGTCGAACAATTTATGGTGGAACGTATGCTTTTTTAAAGAATTTCGTCCCAAGAATGGGCATCAAAACAACATTTGTTGATATTACAAAATTAGACATAGTTGAAGCAGCAATTACGCCAAATACAAAAGTTTTATACTGCGAAACGGTTAGTAATCCTTTATTGGAGGTGGCAGATATTGCTTCATTGGCAAAGATTGCTAAAAAACACAATATTAAATTAGTTGTCGATAATACATTTTCACCTTTATCCGTTGCTCCTGCAAAATTGGGCGCAGATATTGTGATTCATTCGCTAACAAAATACATCAACGGAAGTAGCGATACGGTTGGTGGTGTAACGTGTGCTTCTCAGGAATTCATCAACAGTTTAAAAAATGTAAACGACGGAGCAAGTATGCTTTTAGGCCCAACAATGGATAGTTTGCGTTCGGCTTCTGTAATGAAAAACTTAAGAACCTTACACATCCGAATGAAACAACACAGCCATAACGCACTATATTTGGCAAACAAATTTGAAGCTGACGGAATCAAAACCGTTTACCCAGGTTTGTCAAGTCATCCAAGTCATGAAATTTACAAAAGCATGATTAATCCAGAATATGGTTTTGGAGGAATGATGACCATTGATGTAGGAAGTTTAGACAAAGCCAATGCGTTGATGGAATTGATGCAAGAAAGAAATTTGGGCTATTTAGCGGTAAGTTTAGGATTTTATAAAACGTTATTTAGTGCTCCTGGAACTTCAACTTCTTCTGAAATTCCATTAGAAGAACAAGCAGAAATGGGCTTAACAGATGGTTTAATTCGTTTTTCAATTGGTTTAGATAACGATATAGAAAGAACGTACCAAATGATGAAACAATGTATGATCGAATTAGGTGTTTTATAATTCCATCAAAAATAATTTCAATAGAATCCGATTTAGCAATGAATCGGATTTTTATTTTAACGATACTTTGTTGTACAATTTGATTTTTCTATATTGCAGGCTCAAACAAATCGATATGGATACAAAAATTATAAAAAACAGAAAACTAAAATTATGGGAAGCATTTATTCCTGTTATAGCTTTAATTGGAATGCTAGCCTACAATGTGCTTTTTGTTTACAACGGAGACGATGATAATGCACTAGGCGGAAGTAACCAATTTATTTTACTATTAGGAGGAGCAATTGCTGCCATTATGGGCTATATTACAAAAGTTCCATTTCACAAAATGTTGGATGAAGTAGCTAATAATATTAAATCAACTGCTGGAGCTATTCTTATATTATTAATGGTAGGTGCATTAGCAGGAACTTGGATGGTAAGTGGAATTATTCCATCTATGATTTATTACGGATTGCAAATTTTAAGTCCTGCTATCTTTTTACCTGCAACATTAATTATTTGTTCGGTAATTTCAATTGCAACTGGAAGCTCATGGACAACATCAGCAACTGTTGGTATCGCATTGATCGGAATTGGTGGCGCCTTAGGATTTGATTTAGGAATGGTGGCTGGGGCTGTAATTTCGGGAGCCTATTTTGGTGACAAATTATCACCAATGTCAGACACAACCAACCTTGCTCCTGCAATGGCTGGAACTGATTTGTTTACACACATTAAATACATGACATTAACAACTATTCCAACATACGTTATCACTTTAGTATTATTCATTGTTTTAGGCCTATCAGTTGATGTAAAAGGTGACGCTAACACTGATGATTTGTTAAATTCAATTACAGCAAGTTTTAATGTAACGCCTTGGTTATTTTTAGTTCCAGTAATTGTAATTGGATTAATCGTTAAGAAGACAGAACCCTTGGTTGCTCTTTTGGTAGGAACTTTATTAGCTGGAATATTTGCAATTATTTTTCAACCAGAAATTGTAACTCAAATAACAGGCGCTGATAGTTTGACATTTAAGTCGGCGTATAAAGGAGTAATGCAAGCTATAACTACTGAAGTAATTGTTCCTACTGAAAACAAAACCTTGGCAGATTTATTTACCTCGGGAGGAATGGCTAAAATGTTACCTACCATTTGGTTAATTCTTTGTGCAATGGTTTTTGGTGGAATTATGGACGCTATTGGTGCTTTAACTAGAATTAGTGAATCACTATTAAAATTAGCACATACAACTTTCGGATTATTTGCTTCAACTGTTGGAAGTTGTTTAGCATTAAACATTACAGCTTCTGATCAATATTTAGCAATTGTAGTTCCTGGAAAAATGTTCGCAAAAGCTTATAAAGATAAAGGATTAGCTCCTGAAAACTTAAGTAGAACGTTAGAAGACACTGGAACCGTAACATCAGTTCTAGTACCTTGGAATACTTGTGGAGCTTATCAAGCAGGAACTCTTGGTGTTTTAACACTTGATTATTTACCTTATGCTTTCTTCAATATTCTAAGTCCAATAATGACTTTAATTTTCGCCGCTTTTAATATTAAAATAAAACAATTAGTTTCAAGTATTAAATAATATAATTACTATAAGTAAAATCTATTAATTAATAAGATTTAACCATTACTTAGTTCAAGTAATGTTTTTTTTATTCGTAAATTAGCAGGTGAAAATAAGATAAATAAAACAATTAAAATCATAAACTTAAATTATTGGAATATGGAAAACACAAACGACATTAGTAAATGCCCTTTTCACCAAAATCAAAAGGGATTAAGTGACGGTGTAAAGAATCAAGATTGGTGGCCTAAATCACTAAATTTAGATATTCTTCATCAACACGATACTAAAACAAACCCTTTGGGTAAAAATTTTAATTATGCTGAAGAATTTAAAAAATTAGATTTAGAGGCATTAAAAAATGATTTAAAAAATTTTATGACCAATAACCAAGATTGGTGGCCAGCCGATTGGGGACATTATGGAGGCTTAATGATTCGTATGGCTTGGCATTCTGCGGGTACTTATAGAATTTCAGATGGTCGTGGAGGCGCAGGAACAGGTAATATTAGATTTGCTCCTTTAAATAGTTGGCCAGATAATGGAAATTTAGACAAAGCAAGACGACTATTGTGGCCAATAAAAAAGAAATATGGAAATAAGATTTCATGGGCTGATTTAATGATTTTAGCGGGAAATATGGCTTACGAATCAATGGGATTGAAAACGTTTGGATTTGCTGGAGGTCGTGAAGATATTTGGCATCCTGAAAAAGATGTGTATTGGGGAGCAGAAAAAGAATGGTTAGCAAAATCTGGAAGCGATGGCAGTAGATATTCTGGAGAAAGAGATTTAGAAAACCCATTAGCAGCTGTTATGATGGGATTGATTTATGTAAATCCTGAAGGAGTCGATGGACAACCAGACCCATTAAAAACTGCACATGATGTTCGAATAACTTTCAAACGTATGGCAATGAATGATGAAGAAACTGTTGCTTTAACAGCAGGTGGTCATACGGTAGGAAAAGCACATGGGAATGGTGACGCATCAAAGCTAGGTCCCGAACCAGAAGCAGGCGATATAGAAAACCAAGGCTTTGGATGGTTGAATCCAAAGGGGAATGGAAATGGGGAAAACACAGTAACCAGTGGTTTAGAAGGTGCTTGGACTACCCACCCTACTCGATGGGATAACGAATATTTCCATTTATTGTTAAACTATGATTGGGAATTAAAGAAAAGTCCTGCTGGTGCTTGGCAATGGGAACCTATCAATATTAAAGAAGAAGACAAGCCAATTGATGCTCACAATCCATCAGTAAGAAGAAATCCTATAATGACCGATGCTGATATGGCAATGAAGATGGATCCTGCTTATCGAGAAATTTCGGAGCGGTTTTACAAAGATCCTTCTTATTTTTCTGATGTGTTCGCAAGAGCATGGTTTAAATTAACTCACAGAGATTTAGGTCCAAAAGAACGTTATTTAGGTGCAGATGTTCCTACTGAAGATTTAATTTGGCAAGATCCAGTTCCAAAAGTAGATTACACTTTATCGGATGCAGAAATTGATGAATTAAAAGCAAAATTGTTAAATAGTGGTTTAACAAGAGCTGAATTAATTAATACGGCTTGGGATAGTGCAAGAACATTTAGAGGTTCAGATTTTAGAGGTGGAGCAAATGGAGCTAGAATTAGATTAGAACCACAAAGAAATTGGGTAGCAAATGAGCCTGAAAGATTACAAAAAGTATTGAATAAACTTGTCGAAATTCAAGCCGGTTTAAGCAAAAATGTAAGTATTGCAGATTTAATTGTACTTGGTGGAAATGCAGCGATTGAAAAAGCAGCACTTGATGGTGGTTTCAATTTAATAGTTCCATTTAAAGCAGGAAGAGGCGATGCTTCGCAAGAAATGACTGACGTTGAATCATTCGAAGTATTAGAACCAACAAACGATGCTTTTAGAAACTTTATGAAATCTAATTATGTGGTTCAACCTGAAGAATTGATGTTAGATAAAGCGCAACTTCTAGGATTAACAGCAGCAGAAATGACTGTTCTAATTGGTGGAATGCGTGTACTTGGAACCAACTATGGTGGAACAAAACATGGCGTATTTACCCAAAACGAAGGAGTACTTTCTAATGATTTTTTTGTAAATCTTACTGATATGAATTATAATTGGAAGCCAGTGGGTGAAAATTTATATAATATTGTAGATAAAAAAACAGGAGCTACAAAATGGACTGCCACAAGAGTTGATTTAATTTTTGGTTCAAATTCTATTTTAAGAGCTTATTCAGAAGTTTATGCACAAGATGATAATAAAGAAAAATTTGTGAAAGACTTTATTAGCGCTTGGTCTAAAGTTATGCTTTTAGACCGTTTTGATATAAACTAAGGTTTATAAAGTTTTATGTTTTTTTACAAAAGGGGGGTGTATAAAAAGTTGTCATTTTGTCAAAACAGCTTGACAAAAAAAATTACTTTTTATACCCCTCTTTTTTATTAATCTTCATCATCAAAATCTTCTGGATCTTCAGAATCAATAGCGTTTTCATCTTCATCTTCATCTTCTTCATCTTCTTCAATATTTAATTCTTTTAATCCAGCTAATTTGTCTACTACAACAACTTCTTCAATAATATCTTCTTCTTCATAATTTTCAATTCGATCTGAAAGTTTTGTACTGACTTTAACTAAAAAAATTGAATCTGCTGTGCGAACTTCAACGGCCTCAATTGTCTCATTTTTAGCGTTCTTAAAACGAATGATGTCTGAATCATCATATCCATCTGGAAATTTCTCAACTAGCAAGGTTAAGATTTCATTTGTTAATTTTGCGTAATCAACAATAACTCTTTTCATAGGTAGCTTTTAATCATATAATTTGTTCAAATGTACAGTCCAAAAACTATATTTTCAAATATTTTATTTTTTTTTTTTAAAATATCACCATCCTAAAATGTAAGCAAACATTAATGGTGCAACTATCGTAGCGTCAGACTCTACGATAAATTTAGGCGTATGAATATCTAACTTACCCCAAGTGATTTTTTCATTAGGAACTGCTCCAGAATACGAACCATAGCTTGTAGTTGAATCAGATATTTGGCAAAAATAACTCCAAAAAGGCACCTCATACATTTCCATATCTTGATATAACATTGGAACCACACATATTGGAAAATCTCCAGCAATTCCTCCACCAATTTGGAAGAAACCAATTCCTTTACCAACAGAATTTTTTGGATACCAATCTGCTAACCACATCATATATTCAATACCGCTTTTCATTGTAGTAGGTTTAAATTTACCTTTAATGCAGTAGGAAGAGAAAATATTTCCCATTGTACTGTCTTCCCATCCTGGAACTACTATTGGAAGATTCTTTTCCGCAGCTGCAACCATCCATGAATCGGCTTGATCAATTTCATAGTATTGTTTTAAAACTCCAGAATTAATCATTTGATACATAAATTCATGTGGAAAATAACGTTCTCCTTTTGAGTCTGCTTTATTCCAAATATCATATAAATGTTGTTGTAATCTTCTGAAAGCTTCTTCCTCTGGAATACATGTATCGGTTACACGATTATAATGATTTTCTAGTAAATCCCATTCTTCTTGAGGCGATAAATCTCTATAATTTGGAACTCTTTTATAAGAATTATGAGCTACTAAGTTCATGATATCTTCTTCTAAATTAGCTCCTGTACAAGAAATAATATGTACTTTTTCTTGACGAATCATTTCAGCCAATGATTTTCCCAATTCAGCTGTACTCATGGCACCTGCCAAGGTAATCATCATTTTTCCGTTGTCTAATAAATGCTCTTCATATCCTTTTGCAGCATCAACTAAAGCGGCAGAATTAAAGTGAAGAAAATGTTTTTCTATAAACTGACTAACAGGTCCTTTGCTCATGATATCTAATTTTATTTTTCTTTTTTCTTGTTGTAACCTAAAATTTCTAAAACATCTTCCGCTTTTTGTTGTTCTGAAAAAACTTCAGTTGCAATAATTCCGTTTTTATCTTTATCAATCAAAATATGCTTTGGTTGGGGCAAGATACAGTGACTTAAACCACCAAATCCTCCGATTGTTTCTTGATAAGCTCCAGTGTTAAAAAAACCTATGTAAAGTGGTTTTTCTTTATTGTATTTTGGTAGGTATACTGCATTCATGTGCTGTTCCGAATTATAATAATCATCACCATCACAAGTCAAACCACCTAATAATACTCTTTCATACATATCATTCCATCGATTTACTGCTATCATCACAAATCGTTTATTTATAGCCCAAGTATCTGGGAGTGTTGTAATGAAAGATGAGTCAATCATATTCCAATTTTCTCGGTCATTTTGCTTCTTTTGATATAAAACTTGATACAATGCACCACCAGCCTCACCTACAGTAAATGAACCAAACTCTGTAAAAATATGTGGGACTGGAACTTCTGCTTCATCACAAGCAATTTTGATTTGGTTTAAAATTTCATCAACCATATATTGATAATCATATTCAAAGGCTAACGAATTTTTTATTGGAAAACCTCCACCAATATTTAAACTATCTAATGAAGGACATTCTTTTTTTAAAGCGATGTAAACTTTCATACATTTCAATAATTCGTTCCAATAATATGCAGTATCGCGAATACCTGCATTAATAAAAAAGTGTAGCATTTTAAGTTCAACTTTTTTATTTTCGGCTATTTGTTTACGATAAAAGGGAACAATGTCCTTGTAACCTATTCCTAATCTAGAAGTATAGAATTCAAATTTAGGTTCCTCTTCTGCTGCAATACGAATTCCTATTTTAAATTTACCCTCAATTTCTTCTTGCAATAAATCTAACTCTTCAAAGTTGTCAATAACTGGAATGGTGTTTTTATGTCCATTATTAATTAATCGAGCTATATTAGTTACATATTGATCTCTTTTAAAACCATTACAAACAATAAATGTATTTTTATTTATTTTTCCTTCTTCCATTAAAGTTTCAACAATGTTGATGTCAAAAGCCGAAGAAGTTTCAATATGTATATTGTTTTTTAGAGCTTCATTTAATATAAATTCAAAATGGGAGCTTTTTGTGCAATAGCAATAATAATATTTTGCATCATAATCATGCTTTTCCATAGCATTTCTAAACCACATTTTGGCACGATTAATATTTTGAGAAATTTTTGGTAAATAGGTAAACTTCAATGGCGTTCCATATTCTTCAACTAATTTCATTAAATCGATGCCATGAAAATGTAAGGTATCTTTATGTAAAGTAAATTCTTCTTGTGGAAAATAAAAAGTTTGATTGATTAAGTCGTAATATCTTGTGTTCATTTTGAATATTTAGATTAAATTGAAAATTAAAAGCGGTCTTAAAATCTTAATTTTCAAACTCTAATATTAGCATAGCGAATTAATAATTTTCCACTAAAAACTTTTGAAGATTCAAATAAATCAATAGCATCAGAAAAAAATAATCGTCCAATAATAGCGATAACATCATATCTATTGACGAGAATTTTATATAAATTAAAAGTTTTTTTATTTTTTTTCATTGGAGCAAAGTTAGAAAATAAATTGACTAAAAAATAAAGAAAAAAAGAAAAAAAAACTATAGTGAATAATCATTAAAAGCATTGTAAATCATTTTGTTATCAGATTCTTGATTAATTTTTATTTTTCCAATTCCATCAAGTAATACAAATTGTACTTTTCCAAACTCATTTTTTTTATCAAAAATTAACAGCTCTATAATTTTAGCAATATCGTTATTGGAGAATTTAATTCGTTCAAAAATATCATTGATAATGTTTTTAATCTCATGATATTCAGTATTTGTAATTAAGTTTTTTTCTTTGGAAATGTAACTTTCTAAAATCATACCAACGGCTATTGCTTCGCCATGAAGTAAAGTTGTTTTTGAATCATTTTCTAAAAAATAACTTTCAATAGCATGACCTAAAGTATGCCCAAAATTCAATGATTTTCTAACCCCATTCTCGCTTAAATCATCACAAACAATTGTGTTTTTTATTTGAATAGATTGATGAATTAACTTATTCAAATCATTTGTATATAAAGCTTTTATTGTTTTAAAATTTTCAAAATATTCTTTATCAAAAATCAATCCATGTTTTAGCATTTCGGCTAAACCAGAACGCATTTCATTTTGAGGTAGTGTAGTTAAAAATTGTGTATCAATAATCACTGCTTTTGGCTCGCGAATAATCCCAATTTGGTTTTTTAAACTCCCTAAATCCACTCCATTTTTTCCACCAATTGAAGCATCAACCATAGAAAGTAATGTTGTAGGGATATTAATAAAATCAATACCTCTTTTAAATGTACATGCAATAAATCCGCCTAAATCAGAAATTACTCCACCACCTAAATTTATCATGATGCTTTTACGATCTGCACCTAAATCAGACAAAGCACTCCAAACTTCATTACAGGTTGCAATATTTTTATGAATTTCACCTACTTCTAATTCAATAACTTCAATTTCGATTTCAGTAACTAAATGGTCTAATAAATGAGGTAAACAATATTGAGAAGTATTTTCATCAACTAAAATAAAAACTTTAGAATATAAAGTTGGTTTCAGCATTTTTTTTAATATTTCATATCCTTTTAAATTAAAATAAATACTATAATTATTAGCCGTAATTGTTTGCATGTAAAAAGATTAAATTTTATTGCAAAATAAGGACTTTTTATTTATAATTCATAAAAACTAAAGTATATTTGTGTCGATTTTATCAAAAATAGCATGAATAAAATATTTGACAATACTAAAGTTGCATTTTCATTAAAGAGTGATACCGAATTAGAGAGAGCCTATTTCCTTTTTAAATTGATAGCAAGTCAACCCCTTGTAAAAATAGGAACTACCGTTACCAATTTTGCCTTAAAAGTGCATTTACCAGTAGAGGGATTAATTCGTTCAACTGTTTTTGATCATTTTTGTGGCGGTGTAAATGAAGTTGATTGTTTAAAAGTAGTGGATAGTCTGTTTACAAAAGGAGTTTCCTCGGTTTTAGATTATTCTGTGGAAGGAAAAGAAGAAGAAGCACAGTTTGACGCCGCATTAGAAATGACTTTAAAAACAATTGAGTTTGCTAAAGAGCGAGAAGCTATTCCGTTTGCGGTTTTTAAACCAACGGGGTTTGGTCGTATCGATTTGTATGAAAAAATTGGAGCGAAAGCCGTTTTAACCGAAGCAGAACAACAAGAATGGAACCGTGTGATGGCTCGATTTGATTTAGCGTGTAAAACCGCATATGAAAAAGATGTTTTATTATTGATTGACGCAGAGGAAAGTTGGATGCAAGATGCCGCAGATGCTATTGTTTCAGATATGATGCGTAAATACAATAAAGAAAAAGCTATAGTATTTAATACGCTACAAATGTATCGCTGGGACAGATTAGATTATTTAAAAAGTCTGCACAAACAAGCAACATCAGAAGGTTTTTACATTGGAATGAAATTAGTTCGTGGCGCTTATATGGAAAAAGAAAACGATAGAGCTGCAGAACGTGGATTAAAATCGCCAATTTGTGTTTCTAAAGAAGCAACGGATGTTAATTATGATGCAGCTGTGCTATATATGATTGAAAATATTGATAAAATGGCAATTTTTGCAGGAACTCATAATGAAGAAAGTTCATATAGGTTAATGCAATTAATGGCTGAAAAAGGAATTGCTAAAAATGACAAACGCATCTTTTTTGGACAGTTATTAGGTATGAGCGATAACATTAGTTTTAATTTAGCTGAAAACGGGTACAATGTTGCTAAATATTTACCATTTGGTCCTGTTCGAGACGTGATGCCTTATTTAATCAGAAGAGCAGAAGAAAACACCTCGGTAGCAGGGCAAACCAGCAGAGAGTTAACGTTGATTAAGAAAGAGAAAGAAAGAAGAAAGTTATAGATAAAATTAAAAAAATCCCAAGTTCAATTGATTTGAATTTGGGATTTTTGATCTCTAAGATTTAACTTTATTTAACGTCTTCGGATGGTGTAATTTCACTTGTAGTTGGTGCTGTTTTTTGAATATCATCTCCTTTTAAATAAGTTGGTAAATTTAAACCCGCCATATTAAATAAATCATTTAAAGGAGGGACAGTCTTCATCATTCCTGATACAAAATTTGCAGTAGAGCCATTACCATCGGTATTATTTCCAGAATCCCAAACTGTGATTTTATCAATTTTGATGTTTTTAACGGCTTCAACTTGTGTTTTAACCAACTCAGGTAATTTTTCAATCAATAGCAATTGGAATGCTTTTGTAGGGTCGCCACCAGCAGCGCTAACCACTTCACGATATCCTTCTGCTTGTTTTGTTAAAATTTCATATAAACCTTTTGCTTCTGCTTCCATTTTTGCAAAAATTGCATCCGCCTCCCCTTTTGCTAATTCTCTTGTTTTTTCTGCTTCTGCTTGTGCATCAATAACTGCTTTTTGTTTTGCAATTTCAGCTGGAATTACAATATTAGCATTTTGAGTAGAACGCTCTCGTTCAGCACGAGCTGCTTCTGCTTTTTGCTCTGCTAAATAGGATTCTTCTAATGCTTTTGCTTGCTGTACTTTTTCAGATGCTAATGCAACTCGTAATGCTTCCGCTTCTTTTTCACGTCTTACAGCTTCGGACTGAGCTATAGCAATTTTTGCCTCATTTTCTCCTTGAATAGCAATTGCATTAGCCTCTGAAGTAGCCACACGAGTATCTCTTTGTGCTTCAGCTTTTCCAATACTTTCATCTTTAAATGCTGCTGCGATACTTACTTCTCTATCTTTATTGGTGATTGCAATTTTTACATCTCTATCTCTATGTGTTTCAGCAATTTGTACATCTTTTTCTCGGTCAGCCATTGCTTTTCCTGTTTCTCCAATTTTCTCTTGTTCGGCAACTGAAATTTTAGCTTCGTTAATTGCTTTTGCGGCAGCTTCTTTTCCTAATGCTTCGATATAGCCTGATTCATCTTTAATATCAGTAACATTTACATTGATTAATTTTAAACCGATTTTCTTTAATTCAGAGTCGACATTTTTTGAAATATTATCTAAAAATTTATCTCTATCGGAGTTAATTTCTTCAATGGTCATTGTTGCAATTACCAATCGCAATTGTCCAAATAAAATATCTTTTGCCAACTCTTGAATTTGTTCCGGTGCCAATCCTAATAAGCGTTCAGCAGCAGTATTCATACTGTCGGCTTCTGTAGAAATCGCAATAGTAAATCGACACGGAACATCAACACGAATATTTTGTCTCGAAAGCGCATTGGTTAAATTAGCTTCGATAGAAATTGGTTTCAAATCTAAAAATGAATAATCCTGAATCACTGGCCATATAAAAGCGCCTCCTCCGTGAACACATTTTGCAGATGTGCCACCAGTTTTACCATAAATAACTAAAATTTTGTCCGAAGGACATCTTTTGTAACGCGAAATTAAGGTCACGAAGGTAACAAATAGCACAAAAGCGGCTACAACAATAATAATAATTTGTGTCATATATATAAGGATTAAATTTTTTCTACAATAACTAAACTATCAACTACAGCCACAACTTTTACAGTATTTCCTGAAATTAATTTTTCGGAAGAATTAGTAATAGCATCAAGTTCATGAAACGAACCATTAATACTGATTTGTATTTTTCCTTTGCCTAATTTTGCTTCTGGAATGGTTAAATACACTTCAGCTGTTTTGTTTAATGTATTTTCAATTTTAAAGCTATTATCTTCAGAAAGTTTTAAAATTTGTTTGATTAGGAAAAAGAAAACGCCCACAAAAAGCAATCCAATTAAAACAGAAATTCCAATCAAAATCGTTTTGTTTTCAATAGCTTGATAAAACGAAATTCCTGTCCAACTAAATCCTAATAAGAAGTTGATTAAGTTGCGTAAGGTAAATAATTCAAAGGGCATTTCGCCATCACTACTGTCTGTGTCTGCATCAGTTTCTGAGCCGCTTAATCCAATAAATGTCGAAATTGTTTGTAATAAAAAAAAGATACTCACTGGCAAAGCAATGTACCAAAAAGCCTTTAGTAAAGGCTCATAATGTTCAAGAAAGTCCATAATTTTCAGTTAGTTTTGTATTTATACGATTACTTTTACTATAAAGTTACAATTTACAAAAAAAACTATGAAATTTAATATTAACTAAATTTAATTTAACAGTAAAACAGTTTAGATATAACGTTCAATAATTACATTTTTATGATGCAATTCGTGTCCTAAAATACAAAATCCAATTCCTCTAACAGAAACACTCGCATTTGAAGCCATTCCTAGTTTTAGCAAATCAGATTCAGAAAAACTTTCAAATAATGAAATTGAAGCTTCTCTAACAATACTGTATTCATTTAGCAAGCTTTCAAAATCTCTGTCATTAGCATTTGCAGCTATTACATAATCATTTTCTTCAAATCCAGGTAAAGCAGTTTTGTCATTTCTGGCAATTCGTAATGCTCTGTAAGAAAAAATTCGTTCAGCATCAATTAAATGTAAAATAAGATCTTTGATTGTCCACTTACTTTCTGCATATTTATATTCTTGTTTAAAAACTGGAATCGTTTTAAAAAAATGAATCATTTCTTCTTTTTGAATCACCAAACCTTTTAAAATAGAATACTCAGAAACTAATTTAATATAATTCATTTGATAGGAAGCATATTCGTTTACTTGCAAATTGTTCATAATTATAACGTATAAAAAAAGCCTCTGTCGGAGGCTTAGGATATTAAAGTTCTTTAAAAATTGTATGCATCAATCGTTTTTTGTCGTTGATACTTTCTTCTAAAGAAATCATTGTTTCTGTTCTATAAACACCTTCAATGTCATCAATCATGAAGATAACTTCTTTAGCGTGTTTTGTATCTTTTGCTCTAATCTTACAAAAAATATTAAATTTTCCTGTAGTTACATGTGCTACAGTTACATACGGAATTTGATTAATTCTTTCTAATACAAACTTAGTTTGAGATGTATTATGTAAAAACACACCTACATAAGCAATAAAAGAATAACCTAATTTCTCATAATCTAATGTCAAAGAAGAACCTTGTATGATTCCTGCATCTTCCATTTTTTTAACTCTGACATGAACAGTACCTGCAGAAATTAGAAGTTTTTTTGCAATATCCGTGAAAGGAACTCTTGTGTTATCAATTAACATGTCTAAAATTTGATGATCTACTTCATCTAAACGAAACTTACTCATGAGTGCTTATAATAAATGTTAAATATTTGATTTTTTATCAAAATGTTTGTAAAATTATTAAATTATTTTTAAACCATTGTTAAATTTAATTAAATTATTTAGTTCAAATGTTGCTTTTTTTCCCAATTCAGGAAAATATTTCCCTTCTGAGTGAAAAAGTAATGATTCACAATCATATTCAACATGTCCACAATAATCTTCTAAATCTGAAATTTTTGAAATAATAGCTGTAAAATGAATATTTTTATTAATCAAAACTTCTTGATATTGAGCTGCAAAGTTAATTATTTTTTCTACACCATTATCAATAATTTTGACATTTCTATAAATAAAATCAAAAAATATTTTATTATTTTGAGGAATTCTCAAATAATCATTCAATTCTTTATCAACTAAAACGTTTTCGTAATTAGCAGTTAGAGAACTCAAAAGGGCAACAAATATATATTTTCTACTTTTATCTCTATTGTAATCTCCCTGAAAATGCCCAGCCTCAAACAAAATAGTTGGTGTGTTTTGAGTTGTAAAGAAATCTCCTGAGCAATTTACGTTATAATTATCATCAAAGCGTCCCACCTGATTTGGAATATAACCTTGCAAAACTTTATTCATTTGATTAATTATAACAATTGCTTTCAAACGCACTGCATTATAATCTCTACTCTCATTATAGGCTGGTGATAAAAAAGAAATGGTAGCTGGTAAATTAAAACCTTCAATACCAAAAATACTACGTTGATCGTGTAAATTGTAACACAAATGAGGTTTAAAATTTTTGTATATGGCTCTTAAAAGTTTCATTTCTGGTTGTGAACACAAAAAAGCATCTCTATTTAAATCCACCGAGTTAGCATTTTCACGAGTGTAAGCAAATGCTCCATCTGGATTTAGCATTGGAATACACAATAAAGTGTATTTGTTTTTGATTTGTTTTGCAATTAGTGAATCTTTTGAAAGAAAATTAAAAAAATCAAATAAACCTTTAGTGGTTGTTGGTTCGTTGCCATGCATTTGTGACCAAATCAAAATCTTAATTTTTCCTGTTCCAATTTGTACGTTATAAATTGGTCGATTAAGAGTAGATTTCCCAATTTCTGTAATTTCAAATACACATTTTAACGAATCCAGTAAAGGTAATATCGAATCTAAATGAATGTACTTTCCATTTAATTTTTGTGTTAAATTACATGTTGCTAATTGTAAACTATTCATGGCTAAATATTAATTTACAAATGTAAACATCTTTTAATTCACATTTGTAAACAGAAATTTATTTTTAATTATTTACACTTGTAAACACATTTTTTGATCATGCTATACAAATTGTACTCGCTCTGTTTACAAAAGTACTCATTATTAAATCTTGTATATAAATTATTGATTATCAAATATTAAAATATAGTTAAATAAAGTATTAATTCACTTAAAAAACCATTTATTACAATTGTAAACTTGTTTTTTGTTTTTATTTTGTTTACATTTGTAATTGATTACTTTTAAATATAATTTACAATGATAAACACTGATGATTTTATTAAAAGATTAGAAAAAATACTTGATTATTACAATCTTTCTGCTTCTGCTTTTGCAGATAGAATAAGTGTACAACGATCTAGTCTATCCCACCTTCTCTCTGGAAGAAATAAACCCAGTTTAGACTTTATAATTAAAGTAATTGAAGTATTTCCCGAAGTGGACTTGTATTGGATTTTAAATGGAATTGGTACATTTCCAAAATCAGAAAATAGTTCTAAACCTATAAAGGATGAAAAAAATTCGTCTGTTGATGCTCCATTTATTCAAACTAAATTAGAATCGGGTGATTTATTTTCGGTTGAAGTTGATAAAAAAATAGAAAATGAAATGCAAACACAAAATATTAATCAGTACATATCAAATGTAAAAAATAATGATTGTTCAATTGAATATATTGTTATTTTTTACAAGGACGGAACATTTAAAAAATATAATTCAGAATAAAATTCTATATTGTTAAAATGACTTGGGTTTTGGTTCGTAACTAAATTTATGTACTTTACCAATAATTTCTTTAAAGTGTGATTCCAGGATTGGAATATCAACTTCTATATTTCCAGAGGGATAGAAAGGATTGTTGAAAACTACTTCTTTTTTGCCATAATCGAAAGCTACTGGTATAATTGGAACATTAGCTTTCAATGCAATATAATAAAATCCTGTTTTCCATTTATACACTTTTTTTCTAGTTCCTTCTGGAGCAATTGCTAATCTAAAAACCTTACTATCCTGAAAAATTTTTGCAATGGTATCTACTTTATTTTCATTTTTTTTTCGATTTAGTGGAGTTCCCCCTGTCCATTTGAAAAAAAAATTAAACGGAAATACAAATAATTCTTTTTTAGCTACATAATTTATAGATATATCAAGTATTCCTCTTGTAAAAATTCCAAGAAAAAAATCCATCCAACTGGTATGAGGAACTGCAATTAATACACACTTTTCTATTTTCGGATCGATTGTTCCAACTACTTTCCAACCAAAGAGTTTACAGAAAATAAATTTATAGAAAATTTGTTTCATTAGATATAAATTGATGAGTAAATGTAACAATTTGTTGTGATTGGTAAATTTAAAAATATTATTCTTGTATTTGCAAAAATTAGAAGAAATTGTTTAATCATTTTGGTTTAGAAAAAATTATACATATTAAATAATCTAAATCCGCAACCAAAATTTTAAATACTTGGTCACAAGTATTAAATTCAATTTCCAATTTTCATTTTATTTTCAACAAAAAGTGTTCTATTATCAATATACTTTCCCAAAATAAATAGAAGAGTTTTTGGTTAATTTTAGTATCACAAGGTTGCTGTGACTAAATACATTTATTTATAAAATATTGATATTGAATTATTTAGATAATATTTATGAAGTAAATTAAGGACAATATCCTGAAATCGAATAAAAAAAGCCGAGTATAAGTAATCGAAATTATGTGTTTTTGTTTTCTGAATCTTTTCCATTTAATGATGAATATGCATTTGAAATTGAAAGATTCATGCAAGCAGCCAAAACCGTTATTGTATATGATGAAATGTTTTCTTGGTATAAAAGTAAATTATTAAAAGTCTTTGATTATTTCAAATTTCGGTATTCCAAAATTTAAATTTGTTTAGTTCCACAGTTATTTGAAAAGTAGTACATTTGAACAAAATTAAAATTTGATTTCCTTTACATTATATAAAAACGATTCGAGTTCAGAATGGGTTACTTTTGTTCATGGTGCTGGAGGTAGTTCTTCTATTTGGTTTAAGCAAATTCGCGATTTTCAAAAACATTTTAATGTATTGTTGCTGGATTTAAGAGGTCACGGCAACTCAAATGAACAAATTAAAACAGCTTTTAAACAAAAATACACGTTTAAATCAATCGCAACAGACGTAGTTGAAGTCATTGAACACTTAAAAATTGAAAGATCCCATTTTGTTGGAATTTCATTGGGTTCGATAGTAATACGTCAATTGGCAGAAATGCATCCACATCGGGTAAAGAGTATGATTTTAGGTGGTGCAATTTTACAAATGAACTTTCGATCACAACTACTAATGCGATTAGGTACTATTTTTAAATATATACTTCCTTATTTGGTTTTATATAAATTTTTTGCTTATGTGATTATGCCTAAAAAAAATCACAAACAATCACGCATATTATTTATTAACGAAGCCAAAAAACTCTATCAAAAAGAATTCATCAAATGGTATAGACTTACAGCAGAAATTAACCCAATTTTGCGATGGTTTAGACAAAAAGAACTAAATATTCCAACTCTTTACATAATGGGTGAAGAAGACTATATGTTTTTGCCAGCCGTGAAGCGTGTTGTGAATTCTCATGTCAAAACAGCAAAATTAATTGTAATCAAAAACTGTGGTCATGTAGTTAATGTGGAACAACCCATTATTTTTAATTCTATTATTATAAACTATTTAAAGGAAAACGATTAAAACGAACGATTAAAAAATTAAATAAAAAAAAAACCACGCTAATAGCGTGGAAAATTTTTAACTAACTTAATTAAAATATGTCAACTTTTATTTTGCAAATTTGAGCTTTTTTTTTAAGAGTTATGTTAAGATTTTGTTATTCTTATGTTATTGATTATAAATTCTTTGGAGGTTATTTTGTGATAA
>Ga0075160_10000850_pt1 | contig 18884 bp, 17 predicted proteins | sample JI91814C2DNA_FD_70969 | JGI IMG/M metagenome (GOLD analysis project Ga0075160, IMG submission 70969) | Wastewater effluent complex algal communities from Wisconsin, to seasonally profile nutrient transformation and Carbon sequestration -... | ecosystem: Engineered > WWTP > Effluent > Algae... | reverse complement strand
AGTACAAGATGCTGAAAAAAAGAATACCTTTAAAGATAGTATTTTTATGAATAACGTATTGGATTACAGAGGTTATCGATTCTTTCAAGCTGGTTTTGACCCAGATGAAAAAGGAACGCAATTATCCGTAAGTCATGATTTTTGGGGAACTTGGATAACCTATATTGGTTATTTCTTATTGTATTTTGGTCTAATGGCCATTTTATTTACAAAAGGTAGTCGTTTTGCCAGTTTGAAAGAAAAATTAGAAAAAGTAACCCTTAAAAAATCAAAATTATTGAGCATTGTTTTGATCTTATTTTCTTCAATAACTTTTGCACAACACAACCACCAACCAAGTAAAGAAGAAACACTTACATTATTAAAAAAATATGTTGTTTCTAAAGAACATGCAGCTCAATTTGGAAAAGTAGTCATTCAAGATAATGGACGAATGAAGCCTATTAATACGTTTTCATCTGAATTGCTTCGCAAAGTTTCAAAGGGCGATACGTATGAAGGTATGAATTCCGATCAAGCGTTCTTGTCGATGACACAATATCCTCAATACTGGTATAATTTGCCAATCATTTATTTAAAAAGAGGGAATGATAGTATCCGTAAATTAATTGGCGTTGAAAAAGATGCAAAATACGCACCATTAGTTGCCTTTTTTGATGAAGCTGGAGGGTATAAATTAGCTAATTATTTAGATGCAGCTTATAAAGAACCTGTTCCAAATCAATTTCAAAAAGATTTTATTGAAGCCGATAAGAAAGTAAATTTACTATATTCTGCTTTAAGCGGACAAATATTGAAAGTTTTTCCTGTTCCAAACGATAAAGCTAACAAATGGGTTTCCTATTTAGAACTCAATAATCCAACAGGAACTTCGTTAGATTCGATTAAAAATGTAATGCCGTTCTATTTGGATGCTGTAGATAAAGCAACACAAAGCAACGATTATAAATTAGCCAATAGTTTGCTTAGCGGTTTAACAAAGTATCAAAATAAATACGGTGCAACTGTAATGCTTTCAGAACGTAAAATCAATTCTGAAATCATATACAACAAATATGATATTTTTAAGAGATTGTATTATATGTATATGTTGGCAGGAGTTTTAATGTTAATTTTCTGTATTGTTCAAATTTTTAGAAATTCAAAATTAATTAGAACTATTATCAATGTATTTCATGGATTGATTGGTTTCTTTTTTATATTGCATTTAGCAGGATTAATAGTTAGATGGTACATATCTGGTCACGCACCTTGGAGCGATGCGTATGAAAGTATGATATATGTAGCTTGGGCGACGATGTTTTTTGGATTAGCTTTTGGTAAAGATTCCAAACTTACTGTGGCTTCAACTGCATTTGTTACAGCTATAATTTTAATGATTGCTCATTGGAATTGGATGGATCCATCAATTGGAAACCTACAACCAGTATTGAATTCGTATTGGTTAATGATTCACGTTGCAGTAATCGTAGCGAGTTATGGTCCCTTTACCTTAGCGATGGTTTTAGGTTTAGTTGCATTATTCTTAATGATTTTTACGAATGATAGGAACAAAGAAAAAATGAAATTAAGCATCGACGAAATCACTTATATCAACGAAATGGCGTTAACCGTAGGTTTGGTCATGTTAACCATAGGAAACTTCCTTGGAGGCCAATGGGCTAATGAAAGTTGGGGTCGTTATTGGGGTTGGGATCCAAAAGAAACTTGGGCTTTGATCAGTATTATGGTGTATGCTTTTGTAATCCATGCACGATTTGTTCCAGCATTAAGAGGAAGATGGATTTATAACGTTATGAGTGTTTTAGCTTTCGCTTCCATTTTAATGACTTATTTTGGAGTAAATTTTTATTTATCAGGACTTCATTCGTATGCCTCTGGAGATCAAATAGTAAGTTACAAATTTATCTTAATGTCATTAATTGTACTATTTATAATAGGAGTTTTTTCATATTATAGAGGATATTGTATTGAAAGAATTTTTATAAAACCATTCTTTTTTAATGGTAGAATAGGTAAAAAAGAATTTTTCTGGACATTAACAATTAGAATTAGCCTAGTAGTACTAATATATCAAATATATGATTTATCAATTACTATTTATTCTTTAATTATATTATTAATCTTGCTAATTTTTTATATATGGTTTTCTATTGCTCAGGGTACAAAAAGATGTAATGATATAGGAATAAATTTTTTATATCAATTCATTCCGTTGGCTTCTATAATATTAATTTTTATTCCAGGAAAATCGGCTAAATTAAATGGATAGTTTGTTTATTTTGAATATTATGTTGATAATAATTATGTCTGTCTTTTTTATGAAATGTTTAGCAAAAAATGTGTTTTAAAAACTTAAATTTGAAATAAAAAAAGAGATGAAGAAATTAGTAACCTTGTTTTCGGTAGTGTCTTTGTTTTATAGTTGTCAAAATCAGGCACAAAAAAAACAAACAACTTCGGCAACAGCAACCACAATACCTATGGCAAAAGAAACGATTTATCAATTTAAAGTAGAAGATTTGAGTGGAGACGCTTTTGATTTTTCAACACTAAAAGGAAAGAAAATCTTAGTAGTTAACACCGCTTCTGAATGTGGCTTAACTCCGCAGTATGAACAATTACAGGCTATTTACGAAAAGTACAAAGATAAAAACTTTGTGATTGTAGGCTTTCCAGCAAATAATTTTGGTTCACAAGAACCAGGAACAAATGAACAAATTGCTACTTTTTGTCAAAAAAACTATGGCGTTTCGTTTCCAATGATGTCTAAAATTTCGGTAAAAGGTGGATATATGCATCCAATTTATCAATTTTTAACTCAAAAAGCCAAAAACGGTTTAGAAGACAGCGAAGTACAATGGAATTTCCAAAAATTCTTAATCAATGAAAACGGAGAATTAGCAAAAGTAATTTCTCCTAGGGTACTTCCTACTGATGCTGAAATCGTAAATTGGATTGAAGGAAAATAGTTAGTAATCAGTGTTCAGTCGCAGTTTTCAGTGTGAAGGTTAATAACTGCCCACTGTGACTGCGACTGTTTACTATTTTAAAGCATTTTTTGCATGAAAACCGAATGCAACCATCGGTTAAATTTGAATCCAGATTCTTTAATAAAACCAACATTTTCGAATCCAAATTTTATATGAAAATCGATGCTATTTGTGTTTTCAGAGTCGATAACGCCAATCATGGTGTGTAAGTTTTGTGCTTTTGCTAGTTGAATTAATTTGGATAATAATAATTTTCCAATTCCTTTTCCAATACAGTTTTTATGCGCATAAACGGAATGTTCCACTGTGAATTTATAAGCCTCTCTGAAACGAAATTCACTATAATAACCAAAGCCAACCACTTCGTTATTCATTTCGGCAATAATAACAGGAAAACCTTTTGAAATTTTATCTTCAAAAATAGCAATTTGTTGGTCTAGACTTCTTGGATGATAATCATATAGTGCCGTTGAATTTAAAATTGCCTCATTAATTATTGCTAAAATTGCCGTACAATCTTTGGTTTGGTAGTTTCTAATCTGGATATCCATATTCGTTATAAATAATCGTGTAAAAGTACTAAAAATCGGCACATCTTTGTAAATTTGTAATTCATTTAGCTGCATAAAAATGATGTATCCAAAAATTCCTTTAGCGCAAAGTATTCTTGAAATTTGCCAACAAAAAGGAGTCCAACATATTGTAATTTCACCAGGTTCAAGAAACGCACCTTTAACTATTGGTTTTACAAACAATCCTTATTTTAATTGTTACAGTATAGCTGATGAGCGTTGTGCTGCTTTTTTTGCGTTGGGAATTGCACAACAAATTCACAAGCCTGTTGCAGTCGTTTGTACTTCGGGTTCAGCATTGTTAAATTATTATCCAGCGTTTGCAGAAGCGTTTTACAGTCAAATTCCGTTGATAGTATTTTCGGCTGACAGGCCAAAAAGTAAAATTGATATTGGTGATGGTCAAACCATACGTCAAGAAAATGTTTTTGCCAATCATAGTTTGTTTAATGCAAATTTGAATGAAAATGCATCTATTGAAAATGACGTTTTGATTCAAGAAGCCATTTCAATTTCCATTACTAAAAAGGGACCGGTGCATGTTAATGTTCCGTTTGAAGAGCCTTTGTACGAAACGGTTTCTGAAAGAACTTATTTTCCTATTATAGTAAATAATGATAGAAGTAAGAGTGATTTTATTTTTGATTCCAATTTCAAGCAAAAATGGGATAATGCCTCAAAAAAATTAGTATTAGTAGGAGAGTTGTTTCCCAATTCAGTTGAACAAAAATACGTTGATAGTTTAGGAAACGATGTGAGTGTTGTAGTTTTGACCGAAAAAACATCGAATTTACATCACGAATCATTCATTGATCAAATTGATACATTAATTACCCCATTTTCTGATAAAGATTTTGAAGTTTTTCAGCCCGAAATTCTCTTAACTTTTGGTGGAATGGTCGTTTCAAAACGCATTAAATCGTTTTTGCGAAAGTATCAACCACAAGAACATTGGCATGTTGATGAACTGCGCGCCTATGATACCTACGGAGCCTTATCACAACATTTTAAAACTTCAATAAATACTTTATTTAGTCATTTATTAATTGAAAATTCAATTGAAAGTGACTATAAATTTTCAATAGCAACTGTTTGGAAAAGTAGAGTAGAGAAACATAGATTATACACAAATGCAGTTCCGTTTTCTGACTTTAAGGTTTTTGATTTTATTCGTCAAAATTTACCAAAAAATTGTCAGTTGCAAGTGAGTAATAGTTCAGCAATTCGTTATATTCAATTGTTTGATTTAGATAAATCAATTGAGGTTTTTTGTAACAGAGGAACAAGTGGAATTGATGGTAGCACATCAACTGCAATTGGTGCCTCGACAGTAATCAACAAATCTACGATTTTAATTACAGGTGATATTGGTTTTTTATATGATAGCAATGCATTGTGGAACAATTACATTCCAAAAAACTTTAAAATTATTTTGTTGAATAATGGTGGTGGTGGCATTTTTAGAATTTTACCTGGACATCAAGAAACTGAAACATTTACTACTTATTTTGAAACCTCGCATCATTTAAACGCTTCGCATTTAGCAAAAATGTACGATTTAGAGTATTACAGCGCATCCGATGAGAATAGTTTGACCTCTTCATTTGCATCTTTTTTGGAATCAAATAAAAAACCTACAATTTTAGAAATTTTTACTCCAGAAAAAAGCAATAATATTATCTTATTGGACTTCTTTAAAGCGTTAAAAGTATAGGTTGAGATTAGTTTTGAATTTTTGATAAATTATTTTAATCGAATTAAAACGCCTTTTCGTTTTACAATATTTTTGTAATCCCATTGTATTTCGCACGATTTTATGAGCCAATTTTCTAAATCCATAACGTCGATTTCTTCAACGGAATTATAAAAAATAGACGCATCTTGAAATTTATTTCCCATAACATTCAATTTCTGCTCTTCAAACGATTTTCCGCTCCAAAACATTAATCGTATTCCTCGTTTTTGCTTGCTGTAACCTACGATTGGATTACCTTCTAAAAACCAAACAGGATGTGCGTGCCAAATTTTATTTTCGGCTTCAGGTAAACGCAAGTTGATTTCTTTGGCAAGCAAGTCGCAAATTAATTGGTCTTCTGCTGATTTCGAGTTGTTGTAAACATCAATATTTGGGTTCATAGAAATGTAGTTTCAATCAAATGTAATCAAAAAGTAGCTGAATAAAAATAGGTATTGTCAATCTGAATTCATTTCAGATTCTCTAAATAATGATGCTGAAACAAGTTCAGCATGACAAGGATTTTTTTACTCAGCTTCTAAATCTAATCAATTATGTCTATTAAAACCCGTTAACAATAGCCAAGAAGTCATCTGCTTTTAGTGCAGCTCCGCCAATTAAACCTCCATCTACATCAGGTTTTGAGAAGATTTCTTTTGCATTGTCTGGTTTTACGCTACCACCGTATAAAATAGTTAGGTCGTCAGCAATAGCAAATCCATAAACCTTTTCTACTAAAGTTCTAATGAATTTATGCATTTCTTGTGCTTGCTCTGGAGATGCGGTTTCGCCTGTTCCAATTGCCCAAACGGGTTCGTAAGCTAATACAATATTCGCCCAATCTTTCTTTTCTAAATGAAACAATCCATCCCGTAATTGATTCTCAACAATGGTAAAATGATTGTTTTGTTGACGATCTTTCAATTCTTCACCAAAGCAAAAAATTACACGCAATTCGTGTTTTAATGCCGTATCCACTTTACTTGCTAATAAAGCATCTGTTTCATGAAAATAAGCACGTCTTTCACTGTGACCTAATATTACTGTTTTCACACCAATATCCGTTAACATTGATGCCGCAATTTCGCCCGTAAAAGCACCACCTTCAGCTTGGTGCATATTTTGTGCGGCTACTACAATTCCTTTTCCATTCGTGATTTCAACTGCTTTTGATAAGTTGACAAACGTTGGAGCTACAATGATCTCAGTAGTCGTATTTGTTTTTTTTAAGATAATTTCTTCTAATAATGCAACCGTTTCTTTTTGAGTTTTGTGCATTTTCCAGTTTCCAGCAACGATATTTTTTCTCATTAGTTTAATGATTCTAAAGTTTTAATTAATTTTTCATCATCGGCTTCAATTACTTTGTAAAGCGCTATTTTTCCTGTTTTGTCCACTACCATATATCTTGGAATCCAATCTAAATTAATAGATTTTCCAAAAACACCTTTCATTCCGTCAGAAGTTAAGTAATGTTCACCTTTTACCTCATATTTTTCGATTCCTTTCAACCATGCTTCATACGTTTTATCCATAGAAATGAATAAATATGTCGCATCGGGATATTTTTCTTGTAAAGCTTTAACTTTTGGCATCCCCTTAATGCAATCCGAACACCATGAAGCCCAAACATCAATTACAATAGTTTTTCCTTCATATTTTTTTAGAATTTCTGCAAAAGTAATCGCTTCGTTTTCCTTGGTAACCATTACATTTTCTAAGCCTTCTTTTTTAAATGCAGTGTCTTCTTTTTGAGCGCAACTTAATGTGCTAAATAGCATTGTAGCTAAAACGAATATTTTCTGTATCATAATTTTATTTTTTTAATTCTGAATAATTTTTTTTGATGGTTTGTTTTAATTCTACAGCATTAAATTTATTGTCGTTAATACCATCATAAAATTTAATTTCATTTCCATTCCATAAATATTTTACTCCTGGTGTATCTCTTGTGTTTCCTAAAACATTCCAAAAGCTTATGACGTCAACAATTTGATATGGATATTTTTTTCCTGCAATGGCAAAAAAGTCCGGAATTTTATCGACTTCTTCATCCATGAAAATAATATAAACCTCAGGAAAAGATTTATCTTTTTGTCTCATTTCAGTTAATTGTTTAGCCGTTTCTTGACAATGATCACAGCCGGGAGCAAAGAAGCAAAGAATTTTTTTGTCATTATCTATGTTTGGAAAAAAGTTTGCAAAACCCGATTTTTTTGGAGTTGGTTCATCGATTTTTACTTTTTCTTTATTTTTATTCACTGAATCAATTGCTTTTTCGATGGTAGGTAGCACGGTTGAAAGTGTAGAATCGCTAACTATTCCAATGCTTTGTTCTTCAGTGAAATTTGAGTTATCAATGGTTTTAGTTGAGGATTTCATTGGTGCTATCATAAATAAAGTCAAAATACAGCCCAATCCAACGGATTTCAACAACCAAAAATTTGATTTACCATCTGCTGCAAGTAGTTTGAATAACCAAACCAACAATCCAATTGCAATAACGTTTTTTATGATTGCTTCAACAGGAGTCATAGGAATTAAATCACCAAAACAACCACAATTTCCTGCATTTCCGCTGATAAAAGTTGTGTATGTTAAGTGAATTGTAAACACCGCCAATAATAAAATTGTAGCTGGAATTGTGATTTTTTTCAAGTAATCTTTTAGTAAAATTGCAATTCCTAATGCGAATTCTATTCCGATTAATATTCTAGAAAAATAAGGTGCAAAACCATCTGAAAAACCTAATGGATACAATTGTTTTACTTCAAAAGTAGAAATTGCGAAATAAGGTGATGGATATAATTTAGCCACAGCCGAAAGGATAAATAAAGCTGAAATTATGATGCGTAAAAGCCATGAAATGTTTTCTTTCTTCATACGTTTTTTAGTTTTTATAAAAGTACAACTTCTAATAAAGTTAACGTGTTAACGACTTGTTATTTATTATCCATTAAAATTAAGGCAAAAACAGAGTAATTAATTATGTCTTGATAATTTGCATCAATTCCTTCAGATACTAATGTTTTTCCTTTATTATCTTCGATTTGTTTTACACGCAATAATTTTTGCAAGATTAAATCTGTTAAACTGCTGACACGCATTTCGCGCCAAGCTTCGCCGTAATCATGGTTTTTGTTTTCCATTAGCGTTTTGGTCTGTGCAATTTTTTGGTCATAAAGTGTTATAGCGTCTTCAAATCCCATATCGGGTTGATCAGCAATTCCTTTGTCAATTTGAATTAAAGCCATTACACAATAATTAATGATTCCAATGAATTCTGACGTTTCATCTTCGTCTACTTTTCGCACGTCATTTTCTTGTAAACTACGAATTCTTTGTGCTTTAATAAAAATTTGATCGGTTAGAGAAGGCAATCGTAAAATACGCCAGGCACTACCGTAATCTTTCATTTTTTTACTAAATAATTCGCGGCAAACCGCTATAATTTTATCATATTGTTGAGAAGTATTCGACATTATTTACTGTATATTTGTTTGAGAATTTTCAAAAGTAATGAATTAAGTCAAAAGTGAAAAGTCAAAAGTGAAAAGAAATCAAAATTAAGATGAATATCAATTGCAACGGAAATTTAATCGATTTGTCAACTCCAAAAGTAATGGGGATTTTAAATGTGACACCCAATTCGTTTTACGATGGAGGAAAACACAGAGAAATCAATTCAATTATCCATCAAGTAGATAAAATGCTTTCGGAAGGTGCCGATTTTATTGATATTGGTGCATATTCGAGTAAGCCGAGTGCTGAATTTGTTTCTGAATCCGAAGAAATAGATCGTTTGGTTCCAATTATAAAAGAATTAGTCAACACTTTTCCAAATAGTATTTTATCAGTTGATACATTTAGAGCAGAAATAGCGCGATTAGCTGTGGATAATGGCGTAGGTATTGTGAATGATATTTCAGCAGGTTTATTAGATGATAAAATGTTGGAAACCGTTGCCGATTTAAAAGTGCCATACATCATGATGCACATGCGTGGTAATCCACAAACGATGCAAAGTTTGACTCAGTATGATGATATCGTAAACGAATTGATTTTTTATTTTTCAGAACGAATAGCAAAAGCGAGAAGTTTCGGAATTTCAGATATTATCATTGACCCGGGATTTGGTTTTGCAAAAACAATAGAACAAAATTATGAAGTTTTGCAAAAAATGGAATTATTTTCTTATTTAGAACTATCTTTGTTAGCTGGATTTTCGAGAAAATCAATGATTTATAAAGTATTAGAAAATTCACCTGAAGAAGCATTAAACGGAACTTCAGTTTTAAATACGATTGCGTTACAAAAAGGAGCAAAAATTTTACGTGTTCATGATGTAAAAGAGGCCGTTGAGTGTATAAAATTAGTCAATAAATTAAAATAAATAATGAAAAAAATAGTTGCCATTGTTTTTCTACTAAGTTTGTTTTCTTGTAGTGAAAAAGAAGTTCAATTGCCTCAAGCGGAAGTTTCTGCGTTAAAAAATATTGTAGATCATTCGCCAATTTATATGTTTTTTGAAATCCAAAACGAAAAAGATACAATTATAGAAGTTAATCGAAAAAACTCAATTAGTTCTACCAATTGGATATTTAGTATTGATAAACGTTTGCCTTTAAAATTAGTAATTCCAGAAGTCATAAAATTACAAGACAAGAAAGCGAATAGTGCCCACTCTAAAAAAGATGCTATTGATGTTTTTTCTTATTCAGATAGTATTGGAAAAAATTTAGCCTTCTTTCCTTTTACCGATGTGAAGTATAAGTTAGATAATGAATTTTCAAAGTTTTTTATAAAAAAGCACTCTAAAAAATACATAACTTATCACAACTTAGCAATTAATTTTAATAAGGATAATGATATTACTATAGATGGTCTAGCCGTTGAACGAATTGAATTTCTTGAATTTATTAAACAAATTGAAGATTTTACAATTGATGATAAAATCATTTTATTACATTTAAATTTTGATAAAAATTTATCCTTTGGAGCCTATTTGAAAAATAAAGTTTTAGTTTGGCAAGCCACTAATTCTAAAGTACAAATTGCTTCTTTTGAATTTATTTATGATGAAAAAAAATTACCAGAATGTGGTTGTAAATTGTAACACTAATTTTATATTAAAAGGAAAATTTTTTAAAAAATTTTTTTTAATTCTTCTTTTAAATATCTAATTGCAATATTGCTTGGTGTATCGGTTTCGGTTAGCTCAATCATAATAGCTTCTCTCAATTTGTCAGCATTAGCAACATGTTCACGAAGTGCATTTTTTCGAATCAATTGTACCGTACTGTTTTTTGCTTTAAGTACAATTTGCCAAGCTTCAGCTGTTAAGTAGATTTGTTGTGTTAAATTATGCTCAAATTCAGTTTGAATATGGTGGGATAATAAAGATACATAATCTTCTTTACTACTACCAGTTGGAGACACACGGATTAATAATTGTACTGGATTTATTCGCTCTAAAAACAAAACTATTCGCTCATAAGCTTGTAAACGAATAGGTAAGGCTTGTTTTTGATTTTCTAATAGTAATTCAAAATTGCGTTTGCTTTCTTCACTTTTATAAAATTTTTGCAACATAACTAAAGTAACACCAGCTGTGATAAAAGCAGGTATTGAATAAGCCATAATTTCAATTAATTTATCTTCGATTATCATTTTCAGTTAGTTCAAATTAGATTGCAAATTAAACTTAAATAATTTGAAATCCCAAAAACTTTGACCTTAAACAAGTAATAAAAAACAGTAAATTGATATATTTAATCAGATTTTTATATCTTTGACATATTTTTTATAATTTCCGATAAAAAAATGAATGAGTAGTATTTTTAGAAAATTATTCAGGAATTCAGGTGAAGAGACAGACAACGACAATAAAAATGAAGTAACTAGTCCTTATGCGCCTGAAATTTCATTACCAATTGATGTGCAATTTACTTCTAATTTTAAAGAAAATGGAGGTAAGTTTATATATTGTGAAAACCTTAATGAGGTGTCAGAAAATTTTGAAAACATACTAGCTGAAAATGATTGGTTTGAGAAAGAATCTTTATGTTTTAATCCAATTTTTTTTAAATTATTAAAAGAAAATAGACTTTCGCCAAATAGTACTATTGAAAATGCAATTTTTTTTATAACAAATTGTGAAAGTTTAGTAGCAGATGAAGGCTCTATACTTTTTTCTTCTAACCAACTTCAACAATATAAACCGAATGAGTTACCTACAAATATGATTGTATTTGCAACAACTAGCCAAATTGCCGGAAATAAAGGAGAAGGTTTAAGAAGAATCAAAAAACAACAAACTCAAAATTACCCTACAAATATAACAACTATAAAATATTTTGAAGAAGTTAAAGAGCAAGATTTTCTTCATTATGGAAGGTGTCATAAAAATCTTTACCTCTTACTTTTAGAAGATTTATATAATGAATGAATCGTTGAAAAGAGGCTTATCTGGTGCAGTTTATGTATTATTATTAATAAGCTGTATCTCTTATTCACAAAAGAGTCTATCAATTCTTTTTGGTTTACTCTTAATAATTGGAGTTTATGAATTTTGCAAAATGTGCAATTTAAATTTAATTATAAGTTTACTAATCGCACTTATATCTTATTATTTTTTTTGGAATAAGAGTCAGGATATTATTAGTAAAACAATATTTGTAAATTTATCAGTATTTATTTCTATAAAACTTGTGTTTTTTTTATTCAACATACAAAAAACAAATTTTAAAATTTTAACTCGCTATTTTTTGTTAATAGGATATATTATTATTCCTTTTATCATAACAAATTATGTAGCGATAGGAAAAGACAACAAATACAACGGAAAAATATTAATCTCTATTTTAATTCTTATTTGGGCAAATGATACTTTTGCATATTTAGTTGGGAAAAATTTTGGTAAAAACAAATTATTCCCCAGTGTTTCGCCCAAAAAAACAATTGAAGGTTTTATAGGAGGTATGTTTTTTACCATTATTTCAAGTATAGTATTATCTAAATTTTATATTGAATCAAGCATTATGTACATTTGGATTATAATTGCAATAATTGTAAGTATTTTTAGTACTTTAGGTGATTTAATTCAATCAAAATTTAAACGAGTTGCCGGTATAAAAGACAGTGGAAAAATTATGCCTGGTCATGGTGGGGTTCTTGATCGACTCGATAGTTTCATATTTGTTATTCCATTTATTAATTTATATTTTTTAATTTCACAAATAATTAAATACTATGTTTCATAAAGAAGGCTCAAAAATTATTTTAATTACCCTAATATTTGTTGTGGGTATTATTTTTTCGGCAGATTATTTTTTAAAAGATATTAACTGGTTACGAATTGTCGTGTTTTTATTTGCTTTACTATTATTAATTTTAATATTACAATTCTTTAGAAATCCTACTCGTGTAGCTAACAATAGCGACAATCATATCTTAGCGCCAGTTGACGGAAAAGTGGTTGTTATTGAAGAAGTTTTCGAACCCGAATATTTTAAAGACAAACGTTTAATGGTTTCCATATTTATGTCACCAATAAATGTACACGTAACTCGTTATGCGCTAAACGGAATTGTAAAATACAGTAAATACCACCCTGGAAAATATTTAGTCGCTTGGCACCCAAAAGCAAGCGAAGAAAATGAAAGAACCACAGTTGTAATAAACAATAGAATATTTGGAGAAGTAATGTATCGTCAAATTGCTGGTGCATTGGCAAGAAGAATTGTAAACTATGCACAAGAAGGCATGAGAGTGGTGCAAGGAAAAGATGCTGGCTTCATTAAGTTTGGCTCAAGAGTAGATTTATATTTACCGATAGGAACAGAAGTAAATGTGAAAATTGGTGAAAAAGCTATTGGTAATAAAACCGTGATTTGTAATAAAGCATAAATGAGCAAAAAAGATTTAAATACATTATTTGATGAAGCATTTGCAAACGCACAATTGATTCCACAAGAATCAGTTCCGCAAGATATGCAATTAATCTTGTATGGTTTATACAAGCAAGCTACTTCAGAAAGTACAAATAAATTATATTTTCAAAATCCTCAAGACTTGCGAAATGCATTCAAATTTAACGCCTGGATGCAAGTCAAACATATTTCAGCTGATGAGGCAAAAACAAAATATATTGAACTTATCAATCAATTGATGGCGGAACGCAACATTAAATCTTAAAAATGAAAAAAGTTTTTATTCTTACTTTTTTAGGGGTCACTTTTCTAAGTTGTAAAAAAGAAAACGATCTTGTTGAAGTTAAAATTCCTGATCCTGAAGTTCCTGTTACACAAACAGCTTTTGGTAATCCAGCTGACGTAAAAGTAAATGAAGGTGGCATTTTTAAAATGAAAGGTCTAAAATATGCTTATGATGCTTTAGCTCCTTTTATTGATGGTAAAACCATGGAAATTCATTATTCAAAACATCATTTAGGGTATGCCAATAAACTAAATAAAGCTATTGCTGGAACCGATTTAGAAACAAAGCCTATTGAAGAAATTTTATCAAAATTAGACTTGAAAAATTCTGAGCTACGAAACAACGCTGGTGGATATTACAATCACAACTTGTTTTTTGAATCTTTAAATCCAAAAGCAGGAGGCACACCTTCAGGCGAATTAGAACAAGCAATCGATTTAGAATTTGGCTCGTTTGACGAATTTCAAAAGAAAATAACAGAAGTTGCAACCAATCAGTTTGGAAGTGGTTGGGCTTGGTTGGTCATTACTAATGAAGGAAAACTTGCCCTTACCAGTACTTCAAACCAAGACAATCCATTGATGCCAAATGCAGAAATTAAAGGAACTCCTATTTTAGCAATTGATGTTTGGGAACATGCCTATTATTTGAATTACCAAAACAAACGTGCTGATTATTTAACTGCAATTTTTAATATTATTGATTGGAATGTGGTGAATGCAAAATATGAATTAGCCATCTCAAAACTATAATTTTTACATAATTTTACTCATTCAAAAACTTTAAATATAAAGCTTGTATTGAGGCATTAGAAGTTAATACCATTTGTTCAACATTTATTCTGTAGGTTAGGTCTTTAAGTAATTCACGAATTTTTGTTCTGGCAAAAAGGGTAAACTGCCATTTGTGATGCACCGTAGCTTTGAATAATAATTCAATCACTTTTTCATCATTTGGATTTAGTTGTAGCAACAATTCTATTGCATTTTGTCTAACTGAACTTTCACAATTCTCTGATGCAAAATCTACTAATTGATTGTGAAAATTACGGATTGTCTCTTCTGTAAAACCAGTTGTATTTATTGCCAAAGCCAACCAAGTCAAACGAAAACTTTTATCATTATTACCAACAATGTCTTTAGTTTGTTCTAAATAACTCAAACGATCTTCAGGAAAGTTTTTCCAAAGATTGGTTAATGCAATTTCTTTTGTTTGGTATGAATTATCCTCTAACAACGTTTCATAATGTAATCTAAAAACTTCTGGAATTACTGGAGTGGATTCCGCAACTGCTCTTCGAACTAAAATATTGTTTGTTGCTAAAGCAGTTTCTAAAATGACTTTGCGCTCTTCAAAAGGAATATTTTGTGTTTGATATACGATGTATTGTTTCATCGGATAATACGCATCTGATTTTAGAATTTCTGTTAGTTCTGATAACGATTTTTTACTTTTCTTTAGATCAAAATAGTCTTGAATAAATTTGTTTTTAGAAAGATATTTTTGAGCGATTCCCATTTCAAATCCAGCCGTTTCTAACCAAATCTTTTTGAAATTCTCTACATCATAACCTGAAACATCTTTCACAATTTTCAAGAAGTCATCCGTGTTTACATTCTTGTATCGGTATTTCTTTAAATACTTTTTAACTGCTTTTTGAAAATTCTTAGCTCCAATGTCTTCTCGCATCACATGCAATGCCCATGCTCCTTTTTTATAAAACGATAACGAACTCGCCTTTTCGTTCATCACGGGAATTGTATCGGTTTTAGAAGCGCGTTTTAGCTGTTCTGCATAATCGTTTAATTCTTCGTAGAAATAATCATCGCCAAATAAATGACACTCAGCCAATAATGCATAATACGTAGCAAAACCTTCTTGCAACCAATGGTGTTTTCCAGACTGCGCCGTAATCAAATCACCAAACCATTGATGCGCCAACTCGTGAGCGTTAACATTCACATAATTTCTATCGTTAAAACCGATGGAATCCACCACAAAATCTTGTGCAAAAATCGTAGAAGTTGTATTTTCCATTCCAGCATACAAAAAATCACGAACGGGAACTTGGCGGTAAATGGCCCAAGGATACTTCACTCCTATTTCTTGCTCCAAATAATCAAATAGTTCTTTAGAATAGCGATATGTGGGTTCAAATTTTGAAATATCCTTTTTATCCAAGTAAAATTCTAACGGTGTTCCTGATTTAGTGGTTGTAGTTTGTTTTTCAAAATTTCCAATAGCCAGCATCACCAAATAAGACGACATGGGTTTTTGCATTTTAAAGTTCCATATTTTCTCAAGTTTTGAAAGTGGTGGGTAAACAACTGAAGATTTATGAATTCCATTAGAAAGAACTTCAAAATTAGAATCAAAATAAATGTTAATATTAAAAATAACTTTCTCATTTACATCATCAAAACTTGGCAACCAATGAGAAGTATATTTGCCTTGTCCTTGTGTCCAAATTTGGAGATTTTCATCTTGGTCTGTAAAATAAAGGGTTTGCTTCGGTTTGGCAGAATAGTTAAAAGTTAATTTATTTTTTCCTTTTTTAAATCCTTCAAATAAATCCAATGTTTTTCCTGAGTTTTTGAATTTTACCGATTTTCCGTTGATTGCAACTTCTGAAAATTCCATACTTTTAGCATCAATCTTTATGGTATCGATTGCTTTTTTTACTTTGAACTCATAAGTAATACTTCCTGAAATTGATTTTTCAATATGACTTGGAGAAACTAAAGCGTCACATTGGATAAAATCTACTTTATCTGTTTGTTGAGCAAATGAAAAACTTACAATTAATAAGGGAAACAGAATACGAAACATCTTGATGGATTTTAATAATGTACGAATATAAACATTTTCAATTTCACTGATTTCTAAATTAACAAATTATAAACTATCTTCGCTTTTGGTTTTAGGACACAGATGACACTGATTTAACGGATTCACACTGATTTTCTATGTAAACTCTGAAAAGTGAAACGCTCTAAATCTACAGTTAGTAAAACTTATGTGACTATGTGTTTCAAACTATAAATGTTAAACAACGAATACTGATCACTGAGACTGAACACTGAACACTGAACACTGAGACTGAACACTAAAAATGAACTTACTCGAAACTCCCATAGAATATCTCAAAGGCGTTGGTCCACAACGTGGCGATTTATTGCGCAAGGAGTTAGGCATTCATAAGTATGCAGATTTACTGAATTTATTCCCCAATCGTTATATTGATAGGACACGATATTACAAAATAAACGAACTCCAAAACAGCAATTCGGAAGTTCAAATCGTAGGCAAAATCATCAATATCAAAACGGTTGAACAAAGCAAAGGACGTTCGAGATTAGTAGCTACTTTTGTAGATGAAACAGGACAAATGGAACTCGTATGGTTTCAAGGACAAAAATGGATTCGTGAAAGCATCAAAATCAATATTCCGTATGTGATTTTTGGAAAAGTCACCCAATTTGGCGCAACATACAACATGGCGCATCCCGAAATGGAATTGTTAGAAGAACACAAAGCGAGTCTTCGTTCGGCAATGCAGCCCATTTATCCAAGTACAGAAAAGTTAGCCAACAAAGGGATTTCAAACAAAGTTATCAATAAAATGATGCAACAATTATTTGTGGAAACACAAGCTTTATTTTCTGAAACTTTACCCAATTATCTTTTAGACGAATTGAAGTTAATTCCAAAAAATGCCGCTTTATTCAACATTCACTTTCCAAAAAGTCAAGATGTATTGGCAAAAGCACAATTCCGATTAAAGTTTGAAGAATTGTTCTTTATACAATTGCAATTGATTACAAAGAACCTCATTCGTAAACACAAAATCAAAGGAATGCCTTTTGAACGTGTAGGCGAAAACTTCACCGATTTTTATAATAATCATTTGCCTTTTGATTTAACCAATGCGCAAAAACGTGTTTTAAAAGAAATTAGAAACGACTTAGGAAGCAACGCTCAAATGAATCGTTTACTTCAAGGTGATGTTGGTTCAGGAAAAACAATTGTTGCTTTAATGTGTATGCTTTTGGCAAAAGATAATGGCTTTCAAAGTTGTTTAATGGCGCCAACCGAAATTCTAGCCAATCAACATTATAACGGAATAACCGAATTAGCTAAAAAACTCAATATCAGCATAAAAATACTAACTGGTTCAACCAAAACTGCAGATAGAAAAATCATCCATGAAGCCCTAGAAAATGGCACTTTAGATATTTTAATTGGAACACATGCTTTGTTAGAAGATAAAGTACAATTCCATAATTTAGGTTTAGCGATTATTGATGAACAACATCGTTTTGGTGTGGAACAAAGAAGTAAATTGTGGAAAAAAGCCTCCCCAAACCCCTCCAGAATAAGGGAAACTGAACGTGTATTGCAAAAATACCAAACAGCACGTCCTTCAACTTATGCTCTTTTAAAAGAACTAAAAACTGAAAATAAAAAAAATAGTACCCAAGCAGAAAATGTTCTTTGGGAATGTTTAAGAAATAAAAATCTAAAGCATAAATTTAGAAGACAACATGTTATTGATATTTTCATTGCTGACTTTGTTTGTTTAGAAAAAAATCTGATAATTGAAGTTGATGGTGGCTATCATAACAATCAAGAGCAGCATGAAGCTGACGAATTTCGTACCCAAATATTGAATGAAATTGGTTTTAAAATCATTCGCTTTACGAATGAAGAAGTAATTAATAATACCGAAAATACACTAAATAAAATTACCACAATCTTGGAAAGCCTCCCTTCTGGGGAGGTTGGTGGGGCTACTATTCCTCCTCATGTTTTAGTAATGACCGCCACTCCAATTCCTCGAACTTTAGCAATGAGTTTATACGGCGATTTGGATATCTCGGTGATTGATGAATTACCACCAGGCAGAAAACCTATTCAAACTGTACATCGTTATGATTCGAACCGATTGAAAGTGTGGAAATTTTTAAAAGATGAAATTGCAAAAGGACGTCAAATCTATATTGTCTATCCGTTAATTCAAGAATCGGAGAAAATGGATTATAAGGATTTGATGGATGGATATGAAAGTATTTCAAGAGATTTTCCGTTACCACACTATTCCATTTCAATTGTTCATGGTAAAATGAAACCATCTGATAAAGATGAAGAAATGCGTCGATTTATAGAAGGAAAAACCAATATTATGGTAGCAACAACTGTGATTGAAGTTGGTGTAAATGTCCCCAATGCTTCCGTAATGGTAATTGAAAGTGCAGAACGTTTTGGATTGTCGCAATTGCATCAGTTACGTGGTCGTGTAGGTCGTGGAGCAGAACAAAGCTACTGCATCTTAATGACGAGTCACAAACTAAGCAACGATAGTAAAAT
>Ga0075160_10000842_pt1 | contig 18932 bp, 14 predicted proteins | sample JI91814C2DNA_FD_70969 | JGI IMG/M metagenome (GOLD analysis project Ga0075160, IMG submission 70969) | Wastewater effluent complex algal communities from Wisconsin, to seasonally profile nutrient transformation and Carbon sequestration -... | ecosystem: Engineered > WWTP > Effluent > Algae... | reverse complement strand
CCGGCGACAGCGCCGCCCTCGGCGAGCTCTTTGATCGCTTCCATCAGACGGTGTACAGGTTCCTGTCGCGCTACCTGGGACCGCGCAACCCCGACCTCGACGATCTGGTCCAGGCGACGTTTCTGGAGGTCCGGCGCGCGGCGCCCCGCTTCCGCAAGGAGTCAGCGGTGAACAGCTGGATCGTGGGCATCGCCGTCAATGTCGCCCGCCACTGCCTGCGCAGCGAGACGCGGCGGCGCGCCGCGCTGCGCAGCAGCGAGCTGCAGCCGACCTGCGCCGACGGCACCCCAGAGAGCAAGACGGCTCACAGCGAGTTCCTGCAGCGCTTGCAGCAGTCGATCCTCGAGCTGCCCGAGCACCTGCGCGCAGCGTTTGTCATGTGCGAGCTGGAAGGCGTCCCCGGCACCGAGGCGGCGCGGCTCCTCAGCGTCCGTGAGGGCACGCTGTATCGCCGTCTTCACGATGCCCGTAAGCTAATCCGCCAGGCCTTCGAGCGAGGGAGCGTATGACCTGCCCGTCGTCCATCTTGCTCTCGCAGACATTCTCGAGCGGCGCTCCCGGGGAGCTGCAGGCCCACCTTCTGAGCTGTCCCACCTGCGCGGCGCAGTGGAAGAGTCTGGAGCAGGCGCGGGCGGCGGCGCTGGAGCTGCCTTACGTGACTCCGGATCCGGGGCGCCGCGAGCAGCTCCGCAAGCGGCTGCTGGCGGCGGCCGCGCGCCAGCCGCTGTCGGTGGGACCGTCGACCCGGGCGCGCTGGCTGGGCTTGGCCGGCGCGGCCGCGGCCCTGCTCGCCGTGCTGATGGGGGCGCGCCGCCTGACCGAGCGCTCGCCCGCCTCCCACTTCCGCGCCGTGGTGCAGTCGCAAGGGGCAAGCCGCTTCGTCCATGAGCGCACGGGTACCGATGAGTGGGTGCGGCTGTCCGATGGGACGCTGAGCGTCGAAGTGCAGCCGCTGCAGCCGGGGGAGCGCTTCCGCGTGCTGTGCGGCGACAGCGAGGTCGAGGTCCGGGGCACCGCGTTCACGACCCGCGTCGAGCACGATCACCTGCTAAGCGTCGACGTGCAGCATGGCCGCGTCGAGGTCAGGCCGCCCGACGGGCGGGCGCTGCTGCTGGGAGCCGGCGGGCACTGGCAGCCGATAGAAGCTCCGGGCCGACCGGGCCCTGATGCTCCGGCTGCTGGTGCCACTGCGGCCCCCGCGGCAGGTTCTCCGGGCCCGCCGCCGGTCTCTGCCGCTGCCCGCCCCGCCGCTGCGGCCGGGCGAGCGGAGGCGACCCGCCCGGCGGGAGCTCTGCCCGCCGCGGCACCTGCGGCCACGAGTCCGTCGGTCAGACTGGGGCGACCGAGCGCCACCGGCCCAGCCGTGGCTGAAGCTCTGCCCGTCGGAGCTGCTGCCGGCCGGCCGGCCGGCCCGGGGCAACCGGGTGCGCCCAAGCCGGGCCTGGCGGGGAGTCCGCCTGCCGTTGCAGCGGCGCCTGCGCGTCCGGCCGCCGAACCGCAGCGACCCCATGGGCTCAAGCCGGCAACCGGAGCGGGACCCGCGGCGGCCCTTGCTGCGGCGAGCCCGGCCGAGGAGCCGGGGCGACCGGGCGCGGTGCCGGCGAGCGGCCGCCCGGCACTGGACCTTTTGCCGTCAGCCAGCGGTGGAGCGCTGGCCGATCCCAAGACCGCCATCTCGCCCGCCGAGCGCGCCTTTTTGGACGGCTGGACCGCGCTGCGCCAGGGGCGTCATCAGATCGCCGCTGCGTGCTTCACCCGCGCCGCCGAGCAGAGCAGCGGCGCGACCAGCGTCTCGCTGCTGGAGGACGCTCGCTTCTGGCGCGCCGTGGCCCTGGCCCGCGCCGGTCAGCAGCCGCTGGCCGTCGCCGCGCTGCGCGATTTCTTGCGCCAACACCCACGCTCGGCGCGCGGCGGCGAGGCGACGGTGATCCTCGGCTGGCAGCTCCTGCGCGAGGGCCAGCTGGACCAGGCGCAGCGCTGTTTTGAGGCGGCGGCGAGCGACCCCCACTCAGCGGTCCGCGACAACGCCCGCTCCGGACTGACTGCAGTGGCCGCGCGACGCTAGTGTGGTGGAGCGCCCTCGGCGCTCGCAATTTGCGGTTTGTAATGGGCGGCTGAGTAAGGAGGCGGTTCGGTCGGTCTTGGTCGGCCTTGGCCGGTCTTGGCCAGCTCGGACTCGTTTAGTGGGATCGGCACACTGCGACCGAGCCCGAGGCAGCGACCAGTGACTTCTGATCGCAGGCAAACTTCGGACCGAACGCCGTACAGCTCTCGACTGTGCTGCAGAGCACCTCACAGATCTGTCCGAAGTCGTCCTTGACACACATGGAGCCGCTGGCGCAGTCGCCGTCACTTGTGCAGGGTCTGGTGCAGTAGCCGGCTGGGAAGGTCTGGTTGGTCAAGCACATCTGATCACAGTCGCTGTTCGAGGCGCAGGCGCCCCCCACGGCGCGGCTGGTAGGACCGGCGGCGCTACCGCAGGCAATGGTCAGTACAAAGCTAAGCAGAAATAAGTGTCGCATCATGCCTCCAAGGTTTCTCAGGAAGAAGCTGAGCCAATAAGTGTTCTCGGCGCGTGCTCGCCTTCAAGATCACTAGTGCCCGCAGCTGCACCGATCCTTCGCGATCTTCGGCAGCACGCGGGCACCGACACCCGAGCAGCCGCGCCGTCACCGCAACCGGCATGAGCAGCGCTCCGCCAGCTACCGGCACGCAGAAGGTAGGGATCGGTAGGCAGTCGACACGACTGTCGACCATGCTCAGACATCCGACCGCTGATTTATACAGTGCTCTCATCTTTCAGATGCGACGGCTCCCGGGCCGGCGCTACGGGCAGTCCTTGGGTGAGTTCATCGAGGCGATCGGGGAACATCCCTATTTCCACAGCAGGATCTGCGGCTCCTTGCGTGAGACGGGTGGCGTGACTCCACTCGGGAAGCCAACGATGATGGGGGCCACCGCGGTCGCGCCTTCCGGAATACTCAGCTCGGCTTTGACCTCTGCGGTGTTCAAGGCCGGGATCGCAAAGCCGATCGTGCACGTGCCGAGCCCCTGCGCGCAGGCGGCCAGCATCAGGTTCTCAGCGGCCAGCCAGCAGTCGGCGGCGACATAGGGGTTGGACGCGGTGCTGCAGATGACGATCAGCGTTCCGGCCTGGTAGAAGATGTCAAACGCTGGACTTGCGAGCAGCTCCCGATACGAAGCGGCTTTGGGATCATTGGGGAGGCTGGCCAGCTGCAGCTCCTTGGCGCGCTGCGAGAGCCGCTCGAGCAGCGCCGCATCCTGCAGGACGACAAAGGCCCAGGGCTCGGAGTGGATGGCGGTAGGGGCCTGCACTGCCGCCTTGAGGAGGCTCTGGAGGGTCGCTGCATCGACTTTGCGTCCGGTATAGGAGCGCACCGAACGCCTCCGGTAGATGACGTCCAGTACATCCCGCGAGGTCTCCTTCTTATCTTCCATCGCACACCTCTTTGTAAGTCTTCCGGTTGGCTGTCTGGCCCCGCCCCCCAAAGAGCCCCTCTTGCCACGGCTCCCAGGCGGGCTGGGCCGCCTCCGGCGCGGGTCCCAATCTTCCAGCGCTCGGCAAAGCGTAGCGCTGCGCCCTCGCCGGGAAGTCCGCCCAGCGAAGGCAGGATCACGACGACGATCTGCGGCGCGCCGGCCGGCTCAGCAGGATCAATGGACCTGTGCTTGTTGCTCGCTTCGGCTTCATCAGGGACTCCTGTTCTTGATCGCGACCAGCGACTCCGGGGAAGCGCGGGCGCTGAATGCTCGCTGGGATTTGCTGTATGCATATTGGAAGCCAGACCTTGTTCGTTCTGGCTTCCCTCACAAAGCCGTACGCCGGAGATTTTCTCGCGCAGACTTTGCCGGGCCGGACCTATCGAGCGCAGCATTTGCGGGCCGGCGATGACTGAGCCAAGCCCGTCAAGGTGAGGCGAAGACAGGACAACCGGCGTCAGCGGACCCCGGCCCACAGCTTTCGCCCCGCGGCCCGCGGGTCATCCCAGATGTATGCCATGATGCTTGCCTTCTTATAACCGGAGTGTTATCCTCCGTTTCAAGTGAGCGAGAGGCAGCCCAGCTGATGCGAGCCGACGCACGACGCAATCGCGAGCGACTCCTCGACGCAGCCATCGAGCTGATCCTCGACGTCGGTGGTGAGCCATCACGGGATTCGCTCGCGGGACATGCCGGGGTTGGCATCGGCACGCTCTATCGACACTTCCCCGATCGGCAGTCACTCCTGCACGCGGTCGTCCGATATGCGCTGGACCGGAGCATCGCGGCAGGCGAGGCCGCTCTCGCCGAGAAGGCAGACAGCTTCGAAGCGATTCGGCAGTACATGCACGCCGCTGTCGACAACGGAATCGGAGTGGCCGACCGCTTGCAGTCGGCCTGTCGGCCGCCGAAGAACGAGCCATCGCCCATCGCCATATCGACATCTACGTCGACGGCCTGAGCGGGTCCTCCGAAATGACCTCGTACGTGCTGGGTTTCTCGGAGATCGGCCGGAGCTCGGTTACGGTCGTCGGCGGCAAGGGGGCGCACCTCGGGGAGCTCTCGCGCCTCGAAGGCATCCGCGTGCCCGCTGGCTTCTGCGTGACGACGCGTGCGTTCCAGCGCATCATGGCGGAAGCGCCGTCGCTGGATGTTCCGCTCGAGCGGCTGTCGCGCCTGAAGTGGGACGACCAGCAGGCGATCCGCGTGCTCAGCGCGGAGATCCGCCGCACCTTCGAACGCATCGCCATCCCCGACGAGCTGGCGGCAGCGATTACCCGCGCGCACGCGCGGCTGGGCGAGCAAGCCGCCTATGCCGTCCGGTCCAGCGCGACCGCGGAGGACTTGCCGACGGCCTCCTTCGCTGGCCAGCAGGACACATACTTGAACGTTGTGGGGCTGCCAGCGGTCCTACACCACATCAGCCGGTGCTGGGCCTCGCTCTTCACCGAGCGCGCCGTGACCTACCGCCTTCGGAACGGCTTCGACCACCGGAAGGTCCAGATGGCCGTAGTCGTGCAGAAGATGGTCTTCCCGCAGGCGGCCGGCATCCTGTTCACGGCCGACCCGGTCACCGGAAGCCGGAAGGTCGCCTCTGTGGAGGCCAGCTTCGGCCTCGGCGAGGCCCTGGTATCTGGCCTGGTGAACGCGGACGCATACAAGGTGCGCGACGGCGAAATCGTCGCCAAGGAGATCGGCCGCAAGCAACTCGCCATCACCCCCTCGTCGGCAGGCGGGACACAGCAGCAGGCGATCGAGGCGGAGCTGCAGACGCAGCCAGCGCTGACGGATCCGCAGGTCCTGCGGCTCGCGCAGCTGGGCCGGCGGATCGAAGCGCACTTCGGCCGTCCGCAGGACATCGAGTGGGGCCTCGTCGACGATGACTTCCACATCGTCCAGAGCCGGCCGATCAGCACGCTGTTCCCCATCCCCGCGGCCGACAAAAAGGACAACCACGTCTATGTCTCCGTAGGTCATCAGCAGATGATGACCGACCCGATGAAGCCTCTCGGGCTCTCCTTTTGGCAGCTGACCACACCGCGGCCGATGAGCGAAGCTGGTGGGAGGCTGTTCGTCGACGTCACCCAGGCCCTGACCAGCCCGGCGAGCCGCGCCGGCCTCCTGAGCAGCTTCGGGAAACACGATCCGCTGATGGGGGACGCACTGCAGACCCTCGTCGCCCGGGGCGACTTCCTCGCGTCGCTCCCAGACCCTGTTCCTGCCGGACCCTCGGCGGCCGGCGCGACGGCCCCCGCCCCGCTCGCGACCGATCCGGCCGTCGTCGCCGATCTGATCGGACGCAGCGAGGCGTCCATCGCGGCATTGAAGCGCGACATCCAATCGAAATCCGGAGCGGATCTACTCGACTTCATTCTGACGGACCTCCAGGAGCTGAAGCGGCTCCTGTTCGATCCGAAGAGCATGCAGGTGATCATGGCGGGGATGGAGGCCGCCTGGTGGCTCAACGAGCAGCTGGAGGCGTGGCTCGGGGTGAAGAACGCGGCCGACCCGCTCACGCACTCTGTCCCCGACAACGTCACGGCGGAGATGGGACTGGCGCTTCTGGATGTCGCGGACGTGATCCGCCCGCACGCGGACGTGGTGGCCTTCTTACAGCACGTCGAGGATGAGGGTTTTCTCGACGAGCTACCCCGGCTCGCGGGCGGGCGGGCGGCGCGAGACGCGATTCTGGCTTGGCTCGACAAGTACGGCATGCGCGGCGTCGGCGAGATCGACATCACGAGGCCGCGCTTTCGCGAGCGCCCCACCATGCTCGTGCCCATAATCCTCGGCAACATCAGGAACTTCGAGCCGGGTGCCGGCGAGCGGCGCTTCGAGCAGGGCCGGCAGAATGCGTGGAAGCAGGAGCAGGAGTTTCTGCAGCGCTTGCGGGCGTCGCCGGACGGAGAGCGGAAGGCAGTAGAAACCAAGCGAATGATCGACCGGGTTCGCACTTTCGCCGGCTACCGGGAGTATCCGAAGTACGGCATGGTCAGTCGCTACTTCGTCTACAAGCAAGCGTTGATGGAAGAAGCCGAGCGCCTCGTGCAGGCTCGGGTGCTGGGTGAGAAGGAAGACATCTTCTACCTCCGGTTCCAGGAACTGCAGGACGTCCTGCGAACCAGCCAGGTAGATGCTCAGCTCATTCGCCAGCGCAAAGACGAGTTCAGGTGGTATCAGTCACTGACGCCGCCCCGGGTGCTCACCTCGGATGGCGAGGCCATCGCCGGGGCGTACCGACGTGAAAATCTGCCGGCCAGGGCGCTGGTCGGCTTGCCGGTCTCCGCCGGGATCGTCGAGGGGCGGGCCCGCGTCATCCTGGACGTCGCGGACGCCAACCTCGAAGCGGGCGACGTCCTGGTCACCGCCTACACCGACCCCAGCTGGACGCCGCTGTTTGTTGCGATAAAGGGCCTGGTAACGGAGGTGGGGGGCCTTATGACCCATGGCGCGGTCATCGCGCGTGAGTACGGCGTGCCGGCCGTCGTGGGGGTCGAGAACGCGACGAGGTCAATCAAGGACGGGCAGCGCATCCGGGTAAATGGAACCAGCGGGTACGTCGAGGTCCTTTCCTAGACGCAGCCGGCCCGACCGGCCGCCGGCGGTCAGCCCTTTGCGTACCACGACTTGACCCCCGCGTGATCGCGGACAGCGTCGTGGACCCGGACGAGCTTGGGATAGGCGGCGAAGACGGTCGCGGGGATGTAATCGACCTTGCCGCCGACAAACCAGCGGACGGCCATGTGCAGCTTCAAATCCACGACGTGGAGCTTGTCGCCAGCGAAAAATGGTCCGTCGCCGAGCTGCCTCTCCGTATACTGGGCCCACGTCGGAAGGAAAGACTCGACCAGGGCTTCGCGAACGCGCCGCTTTTCGGCTTCGTCCTTGATGCGGATGGTCGGCCCGACCTGAGCGCGGAGATCCTCGACGTGGTGCATGACCGCCTCATGCAGCGCGGCGGTGAAGTCGTCGGTCGGGTGAAGCCCGTGCCGGCGGCCAATCAGGGTCAGGATTGCGTTGCTCTGCGCGAGCACCGGCCGGCCTGGCTCTTCATAGGTCGGCACACCGCCAAACGGGGTCTGGGGCTTGAGCGCCGGCCAGTCGGCCGGCTTGATGCGTACATCCTCAAAGTCGACGCCTGCCAGGTGGAGCGCGAGTCGGCACTCTTCGCCCCGGCTCACCGGGGCATCAAAGTAGGTCAGCTTGGGTTTGTTCATGCGTCCTTTTTACACCAACCCGTAAGGGCTGGCGAGTGCGAGCCGCTCTCCGCGGTACGCGGGTGTCCCGCACATGTCCCAACGCATGTTCCGCCGTCCCTGGTTCCAGGCCGGACCGCGACGCTCCCGGCGCGAGCCGCTGCGCCGGTAACCTGGCAGATTCACAGGAGGCCTCGGCGCGGACCGCCAAGCGGCGCGGGGGAGCGCGACCGCGCGGGCGCTGGCACGCAGGCTGCTGTGCTTTGGCCGCACCCGGGACTGCGCAGCAGTCGGCAGGCGGCTCCGTACCACAACGTAGGATTTTGCAAGCATGTACAAACTACTTTTCGCCCTTGTGCTAATTCTCGCTGGCTGTGGCGGCACCTCCAACTCATCGTCAGACGGCGGCACCGATGGCGGCTCCGGCGGCCCCGACGGCGGGCAGCCCGATGGCGGCAGCGTAATCTGCACCGGGACCAGCCAGACCGTCGTCTCCCAGATCACCCGCCCGCGGATGACCTCGCCGAGGCTTATAGACGACGGCAACTCCACGATGGTCATCTGGTCCATCTATCCCGGCGGCGGGTATTTAAAGAGCGTGTGGGCCCAGATCAAGAGCGGTTCGGTCATCGCCAAGGGCGACCTCGACTTCCCAAACGACGTCACCCAGGCCAGGCTCTTTACCTTCAAGTCGAGGTTCTACGTATTCCACCCCGGCGCCAAGGCGCTGTATGCCTTCGACGGCACCACCTGGGCCGTGGTGCCAGGCTTTAGCGGCATCAACGCGGTCGCGGTCAGCGGCTCGCAGATCCTCGGGGTCGGCGGAACCAATGGGACCACCGCCGTGCTGTTCGATGGGACCACCGCCACCACACCGCAGAAGATCAGCAACTACGGCTGGGGTGCGATCGCTTCCGACGGGACCGGCTTCGGCGCGGTGACGATCGAGCAGCCCGGCGGGAAGGTGGTGCTCCACTTCCTGACCTACAACGGCTCGACCTGGAGCACCGAGTCGATCATCGGCAACGCGACGATTCCCGGCGGCGCGGGCCTGAACTCGATCGAGCTCTCGTACAGCGGCGGCCTGTGGGCCCTGGCCGGGTACGGCTACATCGGCACGCCGCCGACGGCGTGGGTGCTCTCCGGCGGCACCTGGACCAGCACCACGCTCACCTCCAAGGGGACGGCCAGCCTGCTCGGCAACCAGGGAACCTTCGCGGTCACCACCAACGATGGCGCGGTCGCCACCTATCAGGGCGGCACCTGGACCACGACCCAGCTGAACACCGGCGGCTTCCTCAGCGGCGGCGCCCTGGCGGCCTACGGCAGTGGCTATGTCTTTGTCAGCACCGACAGCACCAACCAGAACCAGACCAGCGCGACATTTTATGACGGCGCCAGCTGGGGCTCCCCGGTACCGATTGGCAAGAACTTCCCCGGCGGCCCCAGGCTCACGGTCGCGGGCTCGACGATCGCCCTTGCCTTTGGTACGCAGGTGGTGACCTATGAGGGTGGAGTCTTTACTCAGCCCTTCACCGTGACCCAGATGCTCGGCGGGAACTCGGGCCCGATGTCCGTAGAGATCACCGGCAGCGATCTGGTGGCGGTCTATCCCGAGCCGGGCACCATCATGACGCGCCGGCGCACCCAAGGCACCTGGGGACAGCCGCTCACGCTGCCCGCTTCGCCGTCATCGGGGCCGGTGGTCGAGGCGGCGCTCGCCCGCGCCAGCAACGGCCACGCGCTGGCGGCCTGGGTGCAGTGGGACGTCGGTCAGGTGCAGGCGTACGCCGCCGAGTACGATGGCTGCAAGTGGGGCGCGCCCGCCGCCCTGACCGGACTTTACCCCCAGTCGCTCTCGGTGGCGGCGACCGACTCGACGTTCCTCATCGGCTCGCCGCTGGGCCTGATGCGGCTGGCCCGGTGGACCGGCAACGGCATCGCGGCGCCCCAGAGCCTGGGCAGCTCGGACCTCACGATCAGCTCCGATGGCACGAGCTTCGTCGCCGCCTGGAGCGCCAGCGGAAACATCATGTCGGCGACCAGCCGCGACGGCCAGACCTGGACGGCGCCGCAGCAGGTGGAGGCGGGTCCGGGGTGGGCGATCGCGCCGCTCACCGGCGGACCGCTCGGCGTCCTTGCGTACTCGTATAACCCCGGACGCGCGCAGAACATCAGCGCCCGGGTATGGCAGGCGGGCGCGTGGAGCGCTCCGGTGGCGCTCACCGCCACCACGACGACCGGTTCGGTGCTGGGCGTTCAGTGCCAGCCAGCGGTCGCCAACCAGAGCGCGCTCATCGTGTGTAACGGCAGCGCCGGCTCCGACTCGGAGCTGTTTGCGGGCGGGGCGTGGAGCAAGGTTCCCATCGATGCGTCGATCGGCGGGTTCGGCGCCGTGTTCAGGCTGGCTAGCGATGGGACCGACTACCGCATCGACTACGGCGCGCTGGCGAGTTCCGCCGTCTTGCACGCGGACGCATGGTCGATGGCGATCAAGAACCCCAGCCTGAACATATACCTGCCGACCGGACTCGCCGGCAAGGCGGGGCTCTGGACTGCGGTCGGCCTGACCGGCCCGAGCGGCGACATCGTCACGGCGCGCGCCAACGGCACCGTCCCCTATGACGCGGCGACGGTGACCAAGCTCTCGCCAGTTGGCGGATACATACAGAACTTCACCCGCTGGCCCGGCAACACCGACGCCCTCTGGCTGGGCGTCACGTCCGCCCTCCCCGGCATTCCCGTCCTTATTGCCGCCATCAACCTGTGAGTCTGTCGCGGAGCCGCCTGGGCAGCCTGGACACTCACTAGCGCACCGGAACCGGGGCCCGATTCAGGCTGGGCGTGAGGCGCTCCGCGAATCCAGCACAACCAGACCCCGCCCCGGTTCCAGCCAACCTGCTTCCGTGTGTTCTCTTGTATCACAATAAAGGCCATAACTCACAAACCATGACGCCGCGATTCCCTTGCACGGCAGTCTAATCGACTTGCTACAGACTTTTTTTACTGAGCACGTTATATTCAATCAGCGTCCTCCTATTTTCATGAAAGGATTTTGCCATGTCATTTACCGTTCGATTATGTGCGCTATATCAACTTTCTGGCCGCATCGGGGTCCGGTGCGGGCTGCCGCTCGCCCTGCTCGCCCTCGGGGCCGCCGGCGGCTGCGGGGGGGCCGCGGAGCCGACTCCTTACGACTCGACCGTCGCCGAGCTGAGCGCCGGGCGCAACCTGACCGCGGAGTTTACCGACTGCGTCGAGTTTGGCGGTGTGGGTGTGGTGCCCCTGGCCAACATCGCGGGGCTTGTTCCCGCACAATTTAATGCGGCAATCGGACCACCGGGCCTTGCCATTGCGGTCGCGCACATCGCCAAGTGCGAAAACATCCGAGTCGGCAGCGGCGCAGGTCATCCTGGTATTTTCGGACACTTCGGAGTTGCGGTGGCGCCGCCGGCTGGAAGTGCCAATCACGACAACTATCTGTTTGCTCATGTGACGGATCACGTAGGGCTCTTCTTGGGGCTCAAGCTGGCGGGGCTGGAGTCGACGTACTTGAACCCGCGCCTGAGCTTCGAGACGACCGGCAGCGGCGCGACCTCGACCCTGGCGGCCGCCGTGCAGCGACCGGCCGAGCTGGCGTGGACGCTCGCCGGACCGCTGCCGCTTCCCGATCCGGCGCAGGCTCCGGCGACCAACTCGATCAACTACTGGACCCGCACGGATCGTATCGGCAACGCGGCCCTGGAGTACGACATAAAGGGACTACGTCAGGCGCCGGCTCCCGGCGTAGTCCTTACCGCGCAGGGCGCCGAGCTGCAGGCGATCATCGGCGGCACCGAGCTTACCTTTCCCTTCTTCGCGGCCGGTGAGTCCTTTACGGCCACCACGCTCACGTTCAAGCGCCACGTCTTCTAGGTTCGCCGGTCGCCTTCCAGAGTCCTGGCTCCTGCCGGGCCGCCCATCCCAGGTGACGCTCCTCGGCAGTCCGCGCGGCGGCCGGCGAGTCTGCGCAAGTCTATTTGGAGCTGATGCACAGCCAGACGCCGGAGCCGCCGCTACTGGGATCGCTGGCCGCCGGGCAGTCAGCGCGCGTCCTGCAGGAGCCGCCGCGGGCCACGCACAGCCCGGTCGCCGGGTCACAGCGGGTGCCGCTGGCGTCGGGCTGGGGCGGACAGTCCGAGTCGCTCCCGCAAGGGGCCCGGCACGCACACTGGATGAGGGCTCCCGCCGGGTCGAGCGCGGCGACGCAGCCGTGACCGCCCTCGGCAGAGGCGTCGGCGGCGGCGGAGTCCGGAGGCGCCTGGTCGGGGAACAGCTCGATCTGCTGCGTACAGGCGGCCAGGCACAGCCCCAGCCCGCAAAGGACCCGGGCTAGCGCTCGCATCGCGTCCGCCGTACCCGGGCATCGAGCGGCCCGCTGGGATAGCGCCGCGTGTACTCGTCCAATAGCGGGAGCGCACGCTGGCAGTCGCTGCGAACCTGGTACAAGCCGATGAGCAGCGCCAGCACCTCGGCGTCGTGCGGGGAGGCCGGGAAGTCGCGGCGGAACGCGCCGAGGCAGGCGAGCGCGTCGGCGTCGCGGTGGGTGTCGAGGTCCAGGCGGCAGCGCAAGTAGCGGGCCGGCTCGCGCAGCTCGGGCTCGCCGTCATGGCCAAGCAGCCGGTCCAGGTACCGGCGGGCCTGGGCGGGCTGGCCGTCGGCTTGCTCGCGGCGCGCCAGCTCGTAGAGGGCGGCGTCGGCCAGACCGTCTCGCGGGAAGCGCCGGATCACCTCGGTCAGGTGGCTGCGCACGGCGGCCCGATCGCCGGCGCGCATGGCGGCCTCCGCTTCCGCATAGAGCGAATCTGCGGTCGCCGCCGCCTCCGACTTCGGCCGCTGCGCGCCGGCTGCCGCGGCTCCCTTGTCTGGGTCGTCTGCCGGGTCCTTTGCCGGGGCTCTTGCCGGGTCCTTTGCCGGGTCCTTTGCCGGGTCGGCCGCAACCATAATGCGGGGCTCGACGGCCGGGGCGGGTTCTGCGGCGGGACGCGCCACGCGCTCGCGCAGCGCCGCGCCGGCCTCGACGAGGGGGCTGGACGATGCAGCGGGGCGGGCGCGGGTAGAGCGCAGTGCCGGCTCGCGCGCGGGCGCGGGACGCGCTGCAGCGTGCGCCGCCAGCTGTTCCTCCAGGACGGCGGGGAGCTCGGGCCGGGCGACTTCGCCGCTTGACCACGACCAGCCAGCTCGCAGGTGCACGACCTGCCCGCGACCCTCCACCACGACCGCGCCGCGGCGGACCGCCACGCGACTCTCCCCGGCGCCGAGCGCCTGGACGGCGAACAAGGTCCCGACCACGGTCGTGGTGGCGCCCGGCGACTGGACGCGCAAGGTGCCGCCCGGGTGGTGCTCGTACTCTCCCACCAGGAGCCCGGACTCCAGCCGCAGGGAGACCTGCGGCGCGACCGCCTCGACCACCAGCTGCGCCGGACCGATCACGGTCAGCACGGTGTAGCGATCCACGGACGCGCGCACCACGGCGCCGGCGGGCACCTCCAGCCGGCCCTTAATGAGCTCTGCTGCGAAGTCAGCGGCCGGACTCACGGTGCCGCCGACGCCTCCTGTGGCCGGTCTCGCGGCCGGCGCGCTGGCCGCCGCGACGCCAGCCGGCGCTGGCTCGGCTCCCGAGCGCGCCGCCCGGACCGGCCCCTTGGGCCCGGGCCCGTACCCATATACGATCAGCAGCGCCGCTGCGACCGCCGCCAGACCGGCCGCCGCAGCGACCCGGACCCAGGCGGCATCGGCCACGCGGCGCTTCCTTTGGGAGTTATGCGTCGCCAGCTCATCGAGGGCGAGCGCGAGCCGGGCGGTCACCCGAGCGCGCGCCAGGTCATCCAGGCCGGGCCCCGCGCCCGCGCGCACGGAGTCGGCGGCGGTCTGGATGCGCCCGGCGTAGGCGCGGCAGTCCGCGCAGCGCGAGCGGTGGGCCGTGACCCGCGCCACGGTGAGCGCATCGGACAGCGGAGCCGCGACCGCGTCGCGCGCCTCCTGGCAGGCGGCTGGGGTCCTCATGGAATCTCCTTGGCCGGGTAGCGGCAGAGCGTCCGAACGCGCTGAGCCGAGTCGCCGAGCTCCGCGCCGTCCGCCTGCGCCGCGCCTCCCCTTTTACGCTCTTCCCGCTCATACATCGCCACGAGCTCGCGCTGCGCCTGTTTGACGCGCTGCCCGACCGCGGGCGCGCGCGCTCCCACGATCTCGGCAATCTCTTCCAGGGAGAGTCCTTCGACCACTCGCAGGACGAAGGCGATCCGCTTTTTGGGCTTGAGCCGACCGAGCAAGGTCAGCGCCAGCGCCACCTGCTGCCTCTGGCGCGCCGCGGCCTCCGGCGACAGGCCGGGCGCCATGAGGAGATCGAGATCCTCGGCCAGGAGCTGCCCCTGGGCGCGGCGGCCGCGGCGGCGCAGGTGTTCATAGGCGACGTTGACGATGATGCGGTACAGCCAGGTCGAGAACGCGGAGTCACCGCGAAATGAAGAGATGGCGCGGAACACATCGAGAAACACCTGCTGCAGCAGATCCTCGCGCTCGGGATCGGGGCCGACCAGGTGGGACAGCCGCCGGTGGACGGCGTCGACGTGGCGGCGATACAGCTCGGTGAAGGCGTGGCGGTCGCCGCGCGTCGCTCGATCGATCAGCTCGCGGTCGATGCGCGCGCAGTCTGGATCCGCGGCCGTCCGCTGCGGGCTGCGCGGCGGCCACGCGCGCTCACCCAGGGCAAATGAAAAAAAGCTCGCCGGCAGTGCGAGCGGGGCGGCGCTCATCGGCTTGACCTCAGCGCGAGCCCGGCCCCAAGCCAGGCGGTCAGGCGCGCGGTGTCAAAGACCGGCTGCCCGCCGACCAGAAACTCGGCGCGCGTGGCGAGCAGATCGACCCCCAGGGCAATGATCGTCAGCAGGCGCTGCGACAGCGGCAGGTAGGCGAGCAGCGCCGCCCCGCCGCCGGCGAGCACCCCGGCGTGCTGCGCCTGACCCGCGGCGGCCGCGGCGCGCAGCCAGTAGGGAACCACGATCGCGGACAGCCGGACCTCCAGCGGCACGCTCTGCGGGCGAAAGGCCGGCCCGCTGCGCAGCGGCAGCTCCTGAAGGTCGATCTCCACGTCGTGCAGCCGGGCCTTGGGGCTGCCGCCGTAGCTGGCATCGAGCGTCCAGCGCAGACCGCGGTACACCCGCAGCGAGCCGCCGAGCGCTCCGGTGGCCAGCACCGGATTTTCGGCGACGCCAAGCCCGATCGTCGGATAAAGCAGAAGGACCAGGCGCGGCGGCGGCAAGCGCGGAGTGGGGGCGCTTCCCGGGGGGAGCGGCGGCGCAGCCTCTTGCGTGATCAGATCGATCACCGCCAGCGCCACCCAGCGGGCCGCCGCGCCGCCGCGGCGCTCGCCCAGGTAGACCGCCCGCCTCCGCTCGCCCAGGCTCACCTCCACCATGCCATCGCCGGTCGACCGGACGCCCGCGGTGTAGCCCGCGGCGGCGCTGTCGGGGATGCGCAGCGTCAGGGCCGCCGCGAGGTCCTGCCTGGTAAACGGCAGGTCCGCCTCGCAGCGCAGCTGCAGCGGCGGCCCCGCAGCACGCTCCGCCGACGCCTCACGGGACGCTACCGCCGCCCAGAACAGCGCCGTGCACAAGGCCGACTGGAGCGTTCTTACACCTCGGGTTGGGAGACACACATCCCATTAGTCTGCGGATCTTGCGGAAACAAAAAAACTTTTTTCGAAATTGTTGTCACCTCCATCCAAGGCATTGAACGTCCCAAAAAGGAGACAGTCATGCTCACCAAGAAGGTTGCCCGTTGCTCCCTGTTGTTTGTCGGTTTACTCCTGGCTGCTTGCACCAGCGCGCCGCCCGATCCGGCGGCCGTGACCGCGGAGCGGGAGCAGGCGATCACCCGCCTCGCCTGTCGCGCCACCGCGGACTGCAGCTCGCGCGGCGGCGCCTGCCAGCAGACCGTCTGCCGCGCCGAAAATGAGTGCGCCACCGACGCCGACTGCGCCGTCGGCAGCACCTGCGTGGCAGACCCCAACTTCGGCGGCCTGTGCGCCGAGAGCGAGGAGCTGTTGCCGACGCCGCTGCCCGCCACGCGGTGTAGCTCGATCGGCCTCTGTCCGCCCGGCCAGCTCTGCGCCGCCGACGGCACCTGCCGGCCAGCGCGCAGCTGCCGGACCAACAAGGACTGCCGCAAAGGCCAGATCTGCGACCCGGCGACCGGCCACTGCAGCGCCCCGCCGCCGCGCTGCAACCGCGATACGGACTGCATGATCGGACAGGTCTGCGACGCGGCGACCGGCAGCTGCATCCCCAATCCGCACTGCATGCTCCTTCCCGATGGGTCCTGCTGCGATCCGACCAAGGGCCCCTGCCCGACCCGGTCCTGCACCACGGATGCCGACTGCCCGAGTACCTCGCGCTGCAGCCGGCCCGATCCCTCCGATCCCCACCAGATCTGCGTTCCCCGCTAGCCCTCTCGCCAGACGGCTTCCAGCTCACCGCGCCCATCCAGCGCGACCAGGCCGGGCGGCTTCTTGGATGCACAGGAGCCGCCTCGGCTGCAGTATGCTGCGGCACCCTAACGAGAGGATGCCATGAAAACAAAGCCCCTGTCCGTACAGTCCGTGGTCGGCCTTGGCCTTCTGTCCGTCCTGTCCGGCGCCCTGACCCTTTGCGCCGGCTGCGCCGAGAGCCCGGTCCCGATGAGCGAGCCCCCGCCGAGCACCATGCCGCCGAGCATGCCGCCCCCGGAGGAGTCTCTTACCGATCTAGATCGCTATGTAAGAGCCAAAGACCCAACCTATTCCTGGAGCCTGCGGCAGACCGTGCCGGGTGATGGCTATACCGCGTACCTCATCGATATGAAGTCGGTCACCTGGCGCAGCCCGGCAGAGGTCGATCGCACGCAGTGGCAGCACAGCCTGGCGATCGTCAAGCCGGACAGCCTCACTCCGGGACCGAGCCTGCTGCTCATCTCGGGCGGCGGCAACAACGGCACGCCCCCGACCACCCCGCCGGCGCTGGCGGTGCAGCTCGCCAAGGGCACCGGGCGCATCATCGTCAACCTGAGCCAGGTGCCCAACCAGCCGCTCACCTTCGCCAACCACGATGGCATGCCGCACACCGAAGACGGGATCATTGCGTTTTCGTGGGCTCAGGTCATGAAGACCAGCGACCCGACCTGGTCGGCGCGCTTCCCGATGGTCAAGAGCTCGGTGCTCGCCATGGACACGACGCAGGAGTTTCTGCGCAGCGCAGCCGGCGGCGCCATCCAGGTGGACAAGTTCGTGGTCGCCGGCGCTTCCAAGCGGGGCTGGACGACCTGGCTGACCGCCGCCGTCGATCCGCGAGTGGTGGGAGCGGTGCCGATCGTCATCGACGTGCTCAACGTCGAGAAGTTCATGGTCCAGCACTTTGAGACCTACGGCTTCTGGGCAAACAGCCTGTACGACTACGTCTACAACCACATCACCGAGCACATCGGCCAGAAGGATCTGACCTTCATGCTCGCCAACGAGGACCCCTACCTGTTCCGCAAGCGCCTGACCATGCCCAAGTACATGGTCAACGCCAGCGGCGATCAGTTCTTTTTGCCCGACGGCTCCCAGAACTACTTCGACGATCTGCCGGGCGAGAAGTACCTGCGCTACGTTCCCAACGCCGATCACTCACTTAGCGGAACCGACGCCTTCGACGTAGTCGCCGCCTACTTCCAGAGCCTGGATAATGCCGCCCCCCGGCCGCGCTTCTCCTGGAAGTTCGAAGGCAGCGAGACCCTGCGCGTCCAGACGCTCGACAAGCCGGACAAGGTCCTTTTGTGGCAGGCCAATAACCCCATGGCGCGCGACTTCCGGGTCGAGAAGATCGGCAAGGTCTGGCAGAGCAGCGAGCTGGTCGAGCAAGGCGGCGGCGTGTACGTCGGGACGGTCGCCACCCCGGCCAAAGGCTACAGCGCCTTCTTCATCGAGCTGACGTTCGAAAATGCCCCGCGCCTGCCGCTCAAGTTTACCACCCAGGTGCGCGTGGTTCCCGAGGCCCGCCCGTTCGCCGGTCAGGATCCGCGGACGGGGCAGCTGGAAAAGTAGCGGCCCCAGAACGCTGGCCCTGAGCACGGTCGAGGTTCCACTCAGGGCTGGGCGGACTACTTCTTCATGATGGTCTCGTAGATCCTCTTGGCCCAGCTGAGCGGAATCTTCTTGGAGGCGGTGTTGTAGGTCAGGGCGGCGCGAACCAGAGCGATGCCTTTTTTGCCAAACTGCTCGTGCAGGTCCTCTTCGGGCGGCTTGAAGCCGCCGCGGGCCGCCTCGATCACGCTCGTGTAGACGGCGCGCTGGTCGCTGGTCATCTTGCTCAGCTCCAGATTAGGGACAAAGTCCGAATACAGAGCGTTGGCCCACTTGTTGAGGGAGGCGCAGCGGAAGTTCCAGTAATGGTTGGCCGGATTTTCGGTGAGACTCTTCAGGAGAAAGAAGCCGAAGAAGCACCCGACCGTGGACAGCTGGGGTCTGTCCTTGCCCGCCGGAGCGCCGAAGCCGTTCCAGACCTTGATCTCCGGACTGCGGTTGGCCGCGAACCACTTGTCCAGACAGACGCTGTGCCAGGGCTCGCCACCGATGAGCGCGCTGGTCTTCTGCACGAACTTGCGGCCGGGCTCCACCGTCTGCGCAAGCTCTATAAGGTAGATCTTATCCTCGTTCCGATCGATTCGCCGGCCAATTCGCACAAACCCCAGCCAGAGCGAGCCGGGAGCAGCTGCTCTGAACTCTTCCAGATTCGCCTTCTGTATGGACATAGCGCTGGAGAGCCTGACCATGCCCCACTTTCCAGCATCATTTTCCATCACCTTATTGTCGTCTTCCTGGCTCATCTTCAAGTCGGGGTTCTTGGCCATCGTGAAGAGCTGTTTCCGCAGCTCCATATCGCCAAACTCCGGCTTCCCATCGTATTCCTTTGGCTTCTCCCCTTTCTTGACGTTGATCGCGTTGCCCAGGCTCGAAGAGTCGTCATCGCCGGTCCCGGTCACCGACTTGCCCGCGCCCGGCCCCGTCACCGACTTGCCCGCGCCCGGCCCCGTCACCGACTTGCCCCGGCCCGTCCCCGGGATCGGCTTGGCGCTGTTCTCTTTCTTCACCGGGGCCGGCTTGGTCAGTCGCTCGCTCAGCATACTGGCGAGGTCGTCCAGGGCCGCCTGCAGGTCCTCATGGAGCTGCTCCAGCGAGTA
>Ga0075160_10000841_pt1 | contig 18953 bp, 18 predicted proteins | sample JI91814C2DNA_FD_70969 | JGI IMG/M metagenome (GOLD analysis project Ga0075160, IMG submission 70969) | Wastewater effluent complex algal communities from Wisconsin, to seasonally profile nutrient transformation and Carbon sequestration -... | ecosystem: Engineered > WWTP > Effluent > Algae... | reverse complement strand
ACAACCAGCACATTCACCGGTTCCTCTGCAACATTTCCAAGATGAAGAAATAATGGAAAGTCAAGCAGTCCCGTATTACGCATCTCCGGAATCAATCCTGCATCAAAGAATTCATACTTCAGTACCTGGCTTTCAATTCCGGCTTTTTCCAACAGCAATTTCAATGCGTTGAGCTTGGTGCCCATCGTCTGTACCGGAATATCATTTTCAGTGAAGGTTGAAATGTTCCGCCATGACGCTGAGCTGATGTGTAAAAATTGCAACGCACTACGCGCGATTTTTAACTTATAATCGAAAAAGGGATTGCCGGGCACAAAGTATCCCGGGTAGAAGTACTGCAGCCCAAGATCTTTGCAGAATTGTATCTTGGAATAGATCAGGTATTTCCCGGGACTGTATTTTTTGTACTCCGGATCATAGAACGAAACAATTCCTTGCGCACTATTTCCGCCCAGGTCGAAGAAGCCACAACCGACTAGTTTATCCTGATGATGAAGTGTCACTTCGTAGGTGTTATAAATGGACGAACCGTCACCTTTGCCTAGAAGTAAATGTTGCAGCGAGTCACTCACGGTAAACGACAACATTTCGCGATAGCGCGCGTAGAGTACTTCCTTATCTTCTGTAAGTTCAGCATGCTTAATGCGTGTTATGAAACGCGAATTTCGACTAAGCAGTTTCGTATGCGCAACATCACGCTCGTATTCGAATAGCTGCACCCGCAACCAAATGGTGCTGAGCATACGATCCTGTACATGAGCAAAGTTGGTGGTGAAGATTGTCTGCCCCATGCGAAACCAACCTCGCTCCAGGTACGCATCGAGCTCCTGACCGGTGAGTTGCTGCGGAGTATGGACTTCAACGAACATGGCTGCAAGATAAGAGTGAATAGTATTTGTGCCATTATACGTTATGGAATTCAGATGTCCGCTGCATCTTCCTAAAAACAGCCGCTCCATGAAAGCAAACTTTTCGCTCTCCATTCCCAAACCCTGTTCAGAAGACTGGAATTCCTTTACGCCAACCTCCTCAGGCGGATTTTGCAGCAGTTGCAGCAAAAACGTAATTGATTTTACAAAAGCTACGGATGATGAGATCATCGCCTTCATCAGCAAAAAGTCTGAACATGCCTGCGGACGATTCCGAACTAACCAGCTAAAAGCTTATACACTTTTTCCAGCTGAGAAGATTCGTCCTGGATTTATGCTATTGAAATCCGGAGCCGTGAGCCTATTACTGTTGCTCATCAGCAAACCTTCATTTGCACAATCAGCGGAAGCACAAACAAAAAGACAAACAGTTGATCAGGTATCTAAAACGAAGACCCAGGGAGACCAGAAGGCGCATGTAATACGAGGTGTTGTGAGGGACGAAATGAACGCTCCATTGCCGGGGGTTAGTGTGGTTCAAAACGGAACTGCCAATGGCGCAATAACAACTGGAGAAGGTGAATATGAGATTACCCTCGAACCAAAAGCTTCACAGTCGCTCACCTTCAGCTTCATTGGTTTAAAAACACAGGATATATACGTAACCACCTCTATTCGTTCGGTAGATATTATTATGGAAGACGACAATACTCTATTATCGGGTGAGATTGTCATAACAGGTGAAGTTTCCACCCATACGCTATACACCGAACGAGCTTCCGGAGTAAAAAAATTCTGGAATAAAATTAAGAATCTGTTTTAATGTTATGGATTTTCCCTAATCGTAGCATCTCATAGGAAACTAAAGTCCTATGAAAAAGAACCTGAACCTTTATCTGCTGCAGGCATACAATGCTTCGGCACGCTTCACACACGACAAAATTTTTCTCACCATCAGCTTCTTCAGCTTACTGTTTGTGCTCATCAGTACGGTGGCTTCTGCGCAAACAAAAACCATTACAGGCATTGTTCGGGACGATGAACAACAGGTCCTGGTAGGTGTAAGTGTTGCTGTGAAAGGAACAAATCAAGGCGTACTCACCGGTGATGACGGACGTTTCAGCATCACAGTTGACGTTACTAAAAATGATGCTTTGGTCCTAAGCTACATTGGTAAAAAGAACTCCGAAGTATCGATTGCTGAAAAAAATAATCTGGATGTTACGATGTACACTCAGCCTGACCAACTTATTGAGATTGTAGTAACGGGCGCAGCCGCTGATGACGAGATTTATACGGAAGCAAAATCTGAAAAGAAACGATCACGTAAGGCTAAGCGTTTGTTCTGATCACAATGAAAGTTTGTTTGCTGGTTTGTTGTTTATTGGTATCCGTCAGTTTGCGTGCGCAACTGGCGGATTTCCGGTATACGGATTTTCATCTGGCTGACAGCGTTGCCGATGCACACTTCGGAGCAGAGATCATGGACCTGCCCGCATTGTCTGAAAAGCTGACCCAACCATTCAGTCGTGAGGAAGAAAAATTCAGGGCGATTTACAAATGGGTGTGCAATAACATCGAGTTTGATTACGAGGTCTTTCGGATAAACCGCGAGAAGCGAGACAAGTTTGACACCCCGGAAGATCTTCAAGCCTGGAATAAAAAACTCACGCCAATTGTTTTTCGTCACCTGATAACGGAAAAGAAAACGGTATGCACCGGCTACGCATGGCTCGTATCGCAGCTCGCGCAGCACGCAGGTATTTCGTGTGTCATTGTTGATGGCTATGGCCGCAATGCTACTGTAAATGTTCGTCAGGCTGGTAAACCTAATCATTCCTGGAACGCGGTAAAGCTTAACGGTAAATGGTACCTGTGTGACGCAACCTGGGCCAGCGGTGCCTACGATATGGACCGCGAGATATTCGTAAAAAAATATGACGACTCGTACTTTCTGGCCGATCCGAAAGTATTTGTACGCAATCATTATCCGGTTGATACTCAGTGGATGTTGCTCGAAACTCGAGGCCCGAATCTCGAGGCTCGAAAATCGAAGCTCGAAAATCCTACCCTGAAAGAGTTTCTGAACGGACCGCTTGTTTACAGCAGCGCGTATCGCAATAACATTACACAACTTTATCCGGCAACCTTTGATATTGAGGTAACAAGGCATGAAGCGGTTAATTTCCGGTTTGCAAGCGATCAATCGATGGACCAGGCTGAGCTTTCTATTCACGGGCCGAAGGATGTACAATCGTTTCATCCAACATTACGCAAAGATCCGGAAGGACTTTACAGCCTTGAGCACACCTTCGCAGAAAAAGGCCGGCATATTGTTCATGTGCTGCTGAACAAAAGCTATGCGCTTACCTATACGGTAACGGTGAAATAAGTCTTCAAAATCCAGGATGCTGACTGAGAAGTTGAACATTACTATCTTTACTTCATGTTCATAATCAACCTCCACTACGTTGTTACGCTCGAAAAGCTTGACGCGCACATGACGGATCATGTCAAGTTCCTGAACACGTATTACAAGAAGGACGTATTCTTAACATCAGGTCGCAAGGTTCCGCGCACGGGTGGGATTATCATAGCCCAGGCTGATTCAAAAGAAGAACTTGAACAGATTATGAACGAAGATCCGTTTTGCAAGCATGGTCTTGCAGAAGTTGCCATCACTGAATTTTTAAATTCACAGATGCACCCTGCATTTAAGAAGATGATGAAGGAAAATTTCACCCAATAAAAAAACAGCGCAGGATCTCCGCGCTGTTTGTGACATATAAAAGTTATTAAAATCTATTTCAACCAGCCCATCGCAGTTGCTCTGCGCGAATACCAGATCAGGAACCCACCGATGAGAATGATCATGATGGGCATGCTAGCGGCCTGACCGGGCCCATATACTTCAATTGATTTGCTGATAAACAATGAATGAACCATCTGCACCATAATCCCGAAATACGCAATTGTGAACACAGGATTGGCAAGTTTTCTTCTCAGCAATAATAATATGCAGCCCAGCGTGCTGCCCCAAACAGCAATTGCAAAAGCTGCTGTAGCCCACATCGGAATGTTCGTATACAATTGCTGCTCAGCCTCAGGCAAGGCCTGAAGCGTTTCCGGACTCATCGTTACCTGCATGATGTACATCATCACGCCCATTAAATTCCATATAAGAGCGAGAACACTGATAATCCAGAATGCCGCGGAGGGTTTTGTTGAGGTTGTAGTCATGAGATAGAGGTTTAGGGTAGTACAACTTAGGAAAAAATCCTGAAATTCCCTTTACCCTTATCCTACCTGTTAATGACCGATCGTTAGCCAATCTTCTTCAACCCCTTCGCTTTATCCTTATCGTTTTTTTCAGACTTACCTTCAACTGGTTTCTCTTTCCCGGATTTGTCTTTAACTGACTTCTCTTTGTCAGGCTTAGTCTTATCTTTTATTTTATTCTTGTCCTGATCATCATTGCCATCATCTTCATCCTCACCCTCGTCATTCCAATCATCTTCATCCATATCCAACTCGTCAAGCTCGATTTCAATCGGTTCGATGTCGATGTTTAGGTTAGGAATATTAATTACTAACGGATCTAAATTCACATCCAGCTTCCCAAGGTTAATTTCAATCGGCTCAATGTGGATCTCCAGGCCTTCAAGCGTATGCTCCATTGAACGTAATGCGCTTTCAACAGCCGATTCAATATCAGCTTCGAGCTTCGCATGATCAATTTTGATATCAATATTGAGGCCCTGGCCACTTGCGATCTTTCTCATCCCGGCAGACCGGGATTCTTCGGCTTTGGGTTCAGCCTTTTGTGAATATGCTGCCAACGGGAGGCAAATCATCAGAAAAACGGGGAGAATGCGGGTTATGTGTTTCATGCTTGAAAGGGTTGGTACGGAGGGAATACTCCGTGTTTGGGGGATGGTTACAGAGCTCGTCCACAGTCGACTGTCGACCGTGGACTAGTTTGGTCTATTTGAAAATATTAGCCGATGTAGCCATTTGCTTATACTCCGGAAGGATTTTTTCGTACAGCGCTTCATCTACTTTCTTTAATGAATTCATCAGGCCGCCAATGCCTGAATCTTTTAAGCTCACGCGCTGCTTTTTGATGTCTTCCATTTTGCTGCGGATAGTCGCCTCCAGTTTTCTCAGTTCGCGTTCAGTCATGAGGTTAAAGATAAGATAATAGTTATTGGGTAGAAGCTTGAGGTTAACTCAATCATTTCGCAATGCGTTCACCGGATTACTCAAAGCTGCTTTAATAGAATGATAACTTACCGTAATCAGTGAAACTACCAGTGCAATCGCACCAGCCAGCGCAGCTACCAGTAAATTAAAGTCAATCCGGTAGGCAAAGCCCTGCAGCCATTGATTCATACCATACCAGGTTGCCGGTAACGCAATCACAAACGCGATCACAATCAGCTTTGCAAATTCTTTTGACAACAGCATCACTACCTGCCGTACGGATGCACCCATAATCTTCCGCACGCTGATCTCTTTTGCACGTTGTTCGGCAGTAAACGTTGCCAGTCCGAACAACCCAAGGCATGCAATAAACACAGCAAGAGCAGTGAACACAACGATGACACTGCTCAACTGCTGCTCAGCCCTGAACTTGGCATGAATCTTCTGGTCAACAAATGCATATTCAAACGGTGCGGTGGGCACAAATTTTTTCCAAAGTGTTTCCAGCCGTTTTATTTTTTCTTCCGGGTTACCGGGTGAAAGTCTTACACCCAAACCCCAGTTTGGGGTAGAGCCGAAGAACATCGCGAGCGGCCGAACGTCCCTGCGCATCGATTCATAATTAAAATCTTTAACAACGCCAATGATCTCAAAGCCGGGATGACCACCACTCGGGTCAAGGAGACGCTTACCCTGCCAGTCTTTTAAATTCATCTGCCGGATGGCTGCTTCGTTCAGCACAACCGCAGCCGTGTCGGAAAGAACTTCACGCGAGAAGAACCTGCCGCCAACCATTTCTAATCCCAGGGTAGCAACATGATCATAATCGCTCACGTAAACGCCAACCAAATGGCTAGCCCCTGACTCCGAGGTTTTATACGTTCCAAACCAATCCACATCAGGCGGCAGCCGGGCGCAAAAGCTTGCAGCCACGAACTCGGGATATTTCAGGATCTCCTGTCTGAACGCTTCCGAATTTCCGCCCAGGTTCATGGTGTGCATAAGTCCTACCACATTCTCCTTATCAAATCCAACACTTCGCTCCTGCAGAAATTTCAACTGGTTGTACACCATGATGGATGAAATGATCAGCGCTATGGAAATAAAAAACTGGAAGACCACCAGCGTATTGCGAATGCGGGAGCTCTTCGCGCCTGCGCGAATCTTGCCTTTCAATACCTCAACCGGCTTAAACGAAGTAAGATAGAAGGCTGGATAGCTTCCTGCCAGAAAGCCGATGATCAGCATAAAAACGAGTAAGCCGCCAATAAATGCGGGATGTAGCAGCATGCCTGCGGTTAGCTCTTTCCCCGAGAGTGTGTTGAACGGCCCAAGCAAACCATACACCAGTACTACCGATATCGAAAACGCTATACACACATACACAAACGATTCCAAAATAAACTGAACCACTAAGCGGCTCCTTGCCGCACCAATGGTCTTGCGGACTCCAATCTCTTTTGCCCGGTTTGCTGACCGCGCGGTAGAAAGGTTCATGAAATTGATGCACGCCAGCAGCACAATGAACGCAGCAATGATGCCGAACAGGTACACATACTGGATGTTGCCATTCGGCTCAAGCTCATCGTTAAGCTGTGAGTGCAAGTGAATGTCCAGCATCGGTACGGCTATAAAACCGACATGACCGCCTTGTTTGGTAAACTGGTCCAGCGACACGTTCAGATACTCCTGCAACTCCCGCGCGCAATATTTCTCAACGAAACTGTTCAGTGTTTGCTGAACTGTGGCAACATCGGTGCCTGGAAACACTTTAAAATAAGTATACACTTCCGAGTTCAGCCAAATGGGATTATCCATGTAGCCCGAAGTTTCCATCGACATGAGAAAATCATATTGCATGTGAGAATTGTGCGGTGGATTCTCGGCAATGCCTGTGACTTCTGCCGTGATATTACCCGGACTTCCAATTACTAACGTCTTGCCGATGGGCGATTGATCACCTGTTCCTTTGTATCCAAAGTAACGTGCAGCAGCCCGCTCGGAGATTACGATCTTGTTTGGACCCCTTAGTGCTTCGGCAGGATTGCCTTGTAACAAGTTAAAATTGAAAAAGGAAAAGAAGTTCGAGTCTGCCAGCATAAAATGCATTTCAGTAAACGTGTTCTCTTCATACCGAACAGGGCACGTCATCCATCGGTCTACGCGCACAACTGATTCAATACCCGTAGCCTCTTGCTGAATGGCTTCAGCCATGGGCAAACCCGAAGTAGGCGTAACGAAAGTCTCATCCTGCAGCTTGCCATGGAAGTCTACCCGATAGATGCGACTCGCATCAGGGTGAAAGCGGTCGTAGCTAAGCTCATCCGCTACATATAATAGAATCAGCAGCGATGCAGTAACTCCAGTGGTGAGGCCAAATATGTTTATGGCTGAATAGACTTTCTGGCGCTTCAAAATGCGCAGCGCGAGCTTGAAATAGTTTTTGATCATACGTCTGGGTTAGGGGAAATGACCGTTCTGTAAGATAACGAAAAAGTTTTTGGAGAATTATAGTCAGTCGACAGTTTACAGTCGACAGTCCACGGTATATTGAATATACTTATCTTCACAAGACCAATTCCCCAATCCCGAATGATCGAAAAACATATTCTTTCCAAGTCGACCTTTATGTATGGATGCCAGTGCACCAAGCGTTTACACCTGCATAAATACCGACCTGAGCTGAAGAATCCGGTTGACGAGCGCGTGCAATATGTGAAGGACAGCGGAAGCGCGGTGGGATTATTGGCACAACAGCTTTTTCCGGGTGGTGTAGATGCGTCACCTCCGGATTCATACTCGTATCAGGAATCTGTTATCAAAACACGAGAACTGATCGCGCAAGGAACCAGCATCATTTACGAAGCTGTTTTTCAATATGAGGGTGTACTGTGCGCACTGGATATTTTAGTGAAAGAAGGTGATGCGTGGCATGCATACGAAGTGAAAGGCGCTGGCAGCGTTAAACCACAGCACGTACAGGATGCAGCATTCCAATATTATGTGATTACCCATTGTGGGATTATGCTGGATGATATTTCCATTGTTCACGTGAATAGTAAATACATCCGGAAAGGTGAGCTTGATATTCAGCAGCTATTTAAAAAGCAATCGATCCTGAAAGAAGTAGTGGCGGAACAAAGTTCCGTGCAGCGAAAAATTTATCAGCTGAAACATGTGCTCGCACAACCTGAACCAGTAACAGACATCGGTCCGCATTGTGCAGCTCCCTATGACTGTGACTTCACCAATCATTGCTGGCAACACATTCCAAAAACAGATTCAGTTTTCGACCTTGGCCCTAACGCAGCCTGGAAATTGTATTCCGATGGACATCTGCATCTTGATCATATTCCTCAGGATTATGTTTTGAGTAAATGGGTTGCCCATCAACTTGCGCATTACCGTTCGGGTGAACCATTTGTTGATCAGGAGGCTATCCAACGTTTCCTACTAAGCCTTCAATATCCGGTCTACTTTCTCGACTTTGAAACCGTTTGGCCAGGCGTGCCCGAGTTTGATGATACGCGTCCTTTTCAACAGATTCCATTTCAGTTTTCGCTGCACGTGCAACGATCAGCCGGTGATAAACCTGAACATTATGAGTTTTTGGGCAACGGAAAAACCGACCCGCGCGAAATGTTCGTGCATGAATTAATCGCCACGCTCGGAACAGTTGGTAGCATTCTCTGTTATAATGCCACGTTCGAAAAAACAAGAATAAAAGAACTTATAAAACTTTTTCCACAGCAGGAAGTACAACTGTCTGCACTCACAGCCCGCATTTCTGATTTAATGACACTCTTTCAGAAACGCTTTTACTATCACCCGGAGTTTAAAGGAAATTATTCCATTAAAAATGTTCTGCCTGTACTATGCCCCGACTTGCGTTATGATTCGTTAATCATTCAGGAAGGTGATACCGCCAGCAAGGTTTATGCGCAATTAAAATTGCAGGATGAACACACGGCAGCACAGCAGCGCGAACATCTTCTTGCATATTGTAAAATGGACACGCTGGCAATGGTGAAGATATTAGACTGGCTCCGAAACGCTATTCCATCCTAATGCGCGACTGCTGTTGCAATTTTGGTGATCAAATCCCGTTCCCTTCACAGGGAACCAGATCATATTTTTAAACGATTTTTTTTCGTGAATTACAACTAATATGGGCTGGATCTCATCACTCAGATATTTAAAAGTATTTTAGAAAAGCTACCGAATTGATAGAATGTCCGAATGGTATAAACTTGACGAGTTGGAAGTGTGTAAAATGAAAAAACCGCTAAAAGTTGTCTTTAAGCGGTTTTGTTACCCAATGATAATCGGTTCGTGGACCCGGAGGGAGTCGAACCCCCAACCTTCTGATCCGTAGTCAGATGCTATATCCATTAAGCCACGGGTCCGGATGCTATTTTTTGGACTGCAAATGTAAATAATAAATTAATTCATGCAAAAACAGCTTTTGCACCCGATACCAAAAAGTCTATTTTTGTGCCTCCATATTTAACTGAAATGAACATCTCAACAAAAAAACTTGGCATTCTACTTCTTCTGATAACACTTGGCAGTGTGGCATTTAGCCAGGGTAAACCTGAGGTAACACAAAAGAAAGGCAGGCCAAATATTCCCGGTACGTTTCAGGTAGACGTGGGCTTTAACTTGCCTTCCGAGAAAGACGGGTTCAATACCAATTTCTTCGGATCCAGCACAGTAAATGTTTACTATTTCTACGATAAGCGATTGGGCAAATCAAAGTTCAGCGTTCATCCGGGTATTGGCTTTGGGCTGGAGCGCTATAAGTTTAACAACGATAAAACATTGGGGTTTAGTGCAGACATGGATACCGTGTCTATGGTACCCTCTACCCTTCCTAACCTTAGAAAAACAAAGCTCATTACCAACTATATAGACTTTCCACTGGAATTCCGCTTTAGCACCAGCCCGGATGATCCTAACCGCAGCTTTAAAGTTTCGTTAGGCTTTAAGTTTGGTGTCCTCTACGAATCTTTCACTAAACAAAAATACAGTCAGGATGGCGAGGCGAAGAAGATAAAAGACAAACAGAATTTTAACCTCTATCCTATTCGCTACGGGCCGTACTTGCGCATTGGTGGTGGAAATGTTTCTGTATATGCCTACTACAGTCTCTCGCCAATATTCAGGCCGGGCATCGGACCGGGCGGTCAGGAGAACATCAACAACTTTACAGTTGGATTTTCTTTAGCAGCATTCTAACCGAAACCAAAAAATCATTCCGAACCCTGACGGTACCGTCAGGGTTTTTTATTTGCCTTTAAAATCCGGTTTTCGTTTTTCAAGAAATGCGGTCACACCTTCCTTGTAATCGGCAGAGGTACCTGCGATCTCCTGGCAATACGCTTCGTACTCCAGCATTTCTTCAAGTGAGCTCGTGACGGATTTATTCAGCATCTTTTTAATGAGTCCAATGGATTTGGTTGGGGCTTTTGCAAAATAGTCCGTGTAAAATTTAACCGCACTGTCAAGCTCGCTTGCCGGAACGGATTTGTTTATCAATCCAATCGTAACTGCTTCAGTAGCCTTCACCCGGTTACCCATGCTGCATAATTCAAATGCCTTGTTCATTCCAACCGTACGGGGAAGAAAATACGATGAACCAGAATCCGGCACCAGGCCAATGTTGATAAACACTTCAATTAATGTTGCTTCTTCTGCAGCCACAATAACATCGCACGCGAGTGCAAGGGAACATCCTGCCCCTGCAGCAACTCCGTTCAACCTGCATACAATTGGTTTTGGCAGATTGCGCATGGCACTGATGATCGGATTGTACCGCTTATGAAGCGATTGGAGAAACGACCGCTTCTGATCGCCCGAAGCTGCTTTAAGGTCCTGACCGGAACAAAATGCTTTACCCTCTCCGGTTAAAACTACAACTCTAACTTGCTCATCTTTAGAAACAGCCTTCAGCGCATCCTGAAGCTCGAATGTGATCTCATCGTTGAGCGCATTATACACATCCGGGCGATTGAGGGTAATCGTGGCAACGCCTTGATCGACTGCGTAGTTCAGGTATTGATAGGTGCTCATACGGTATAGTTAAAATAAAAGAATGATTCCAAAAAATCCGATCAGAAAACCTGAGAGCGCTCCAACCAGAACTTGTCGCGGGGTATGCGCATTCAGCTGAAGCCTGGCCGACATAACAATTCCCGCAAGCACAACCACGCCAATCGTTATCCATAGCAGCATAATGTTATCCGATTCCTTGTTCAGGGGTATTAAAATTCCCGCTAATCCCATAATACCAATTGCGTGAATGCTGACTTTATAAAACAGGGTAAATAATGCTCCGATCAGTACGAGGCAATCAATGATGAGTAAAAACTTAAAAACATTATCGTCTAATCCGATTCTATTATGATACGTAAGGAGGTATGTAAAGACAGCATACAACACCAGAATCATAAAAAATGGAAATATCCGTTCCTGCTGGCTTTCAAGCTTAAACGATTTTATAGATCCAAAGATTTTTAAAAACGACATCAGGCATACCGGCAATACAAATGTGGTAATGAAAACAAGCACAAGAAATAAAAGCTGTGAATTGGAATTGATCGGGTAAAGCGCAACGGGCAAAAGAAATATCATCAGCGCAAAAAAGTACGTACCCATCAGCAACGGGTGAAAAATGTACGAAATGATCCGGGCGAATGCGTCCACTACTTCATCTCTTTACGCAAGCGGGCAACTGGTATATTTAGCTGCTCGCGGTATTTGGCTACCGTACGTCTTGCGATGTTGTAGCCTTTGTCATTTAGAATTTTCTCCAGGCGGTCGTCCGAGAACGGCTTGTTCTTATCTTCAGCTTCAATAATGTCCTTTATTATTTGCTTGACTTCACGCGAGCTTACTTCTTCGCCTGAATCGGTTGAGATACCCTCTGAGAAAAAATATTTTAACGGGAAAATTCCAAAGTCGGTTTGCACAGCCTTGCTGCTGGCAACACGCGATACGGTGGAGATATCCATGCTGATCATTTGTGCGATGTCCTTCAGGATCATCGGCCTGAGCTTTGTCTCGTCACCTTCCAGGAAGAAATCGTATTGAAAATCAACTATGGCTTTCATCGTACGCAGCAACGTGTGCTGCCGCTGCTTGATGGCATCAATAAACCATTTTGCGGCATCCAGCTTTTGCTTGACAAATGTGACGGCCTCTTTAAGCTTCTTGTCTTTTTTATCGCCTTTGTCGTAGGCTTTAAACATTTCCGTATACGACTTGCTGATGCGCAGTTCAGGCGCATTTCTGGAGTTCAGCGAAAGCTCAAGCTTGCCGTTGTTATTCACCAGAATAAAATCAGGCATGATGTACTGATTTTTTACCATACCGGTTGTGTTGCCGCTGCCGGGCTTGGGGTTCAGCTTTACGATGAGCTCCATTGCATCACGAACAAATTCTTCGTCTTCAGTACCTAACTTCTTCTGGATTTTCTGATAGTGCTTCTTGGTAAACTCTTCAAAGCAGTCTGAAATTATTTTTTTAGCGACTGCTACATCAATGTCGTGGCCATTATCCATGCGGTCAAGCTGCAGCAACAAGCACTCCTGCAAATTTCTGGCTGCGATGCCCGCTGGGTCAAACGACTGAATTCTTTTCAGGACTGATTCAACTTCTTCAACGGTTGTGTCGATGCCTTGTGAAAAGGCAAGATCGTTGACAATGGCATCCAGATCCCTGCGGATGTAGCCATCTGCTTCAATGCTTCCCACTAATTGCCTGCCTATGGCATCCTGCGGTTCGCTTAACCCGAGGTAGCCCAACTGCGACATGAGTTGTTCATGCAAGCTTGTTCCCATAGGGATCGGCATCTCGCGGTCATCTTCCTCTCCCGCGCCATCGCTTTGCATTTTATAGCCGATAGAGTCGTCATCACCCAGGTAATCTTTTAGGTCAACATCCTCTTCGTTCTTAGCCTCCGCTTCATCAAACTCCTGCTCGGCTTCAGCTTTTTCTTCGGGCTGCTGCTCATCTTCACCCTCTTCAAGCGCAGGATTGATTTCCAGCTCTTCTTCGATCCGGGTATCGAGCTCTGCTGTAGGCACCTGCAACAGCTTAATAAACTGGATCTGCTGGGGTGACAGCTTTTGTTGTAGGGATTGATTTAGTCCGAGTCTCTGCATTATTCTCTGTCTCTCTGAGTTCCTGATCGATAGGCAAAGTTATCAATTCGCCTTATTCCTGAAAATCCGGCAAGGCAATTGGCGTACCAAATCGACAACTTTAAAATAGTTTTTTGATAAAATTTACAAAATGACGTTTTTTGCGCCCTCGCTGTCGTTGAAAAGCATTTGAGTCACAGCGAATTACATTTTTATGAACCGAACTAAAATAAAAGAGCTTCTGTCAACCGCACCCGCCGGGCAAACCGTTATCGTGCAGGGTTGGGTGCGTACTTTTCGCAACAATCAATTTATCTCCATCAATGACGGCTCTACAATTCAGAATATCCAGGCAGTTATTGACTTTACTGCTACCGATGAAGCACTCTTAAAGAGAATTACAACCGGGGCATGTGTTTCCATTACCGGAGAACTTATTGCTTCGATGGGAAAAGGTCAGGCCGTAGAAGTTAAAGTAACTGAGCTTACCATACTGGGTGACTGCGATGCGGAAGCTTATCCGTTGCAGCTTAAGAACAGACCAAGTCTCGAATACCTACGAGAGATTGCGCATTTGCGATCACGCACCAATACGTTTGGCGCGGTGATGCGCGTGCGACATGCGATGGCATTTGCCATTCATAAATTTTATAACGATCGCGGATTTACCTATGTGCATACTCCCGTTATTACCGGATCGGATGCTGAAGGAGCAGGCGCGATGTTTAAAGTGACTACACTTGACCTGAACAAGCTGCCTAAGAATGAACAAGGTCATATAGATTATAAAGAGGACTTCTTCGGTAAAGAAACAAACCTTACCGTATCGGGTCAGCTGGAAGGAGAAACATATGCGTTAGCGTTAGGTGAGATTTATACCTTTGGTCCAACGTTTCGCGCTGAGAACTCAAACACCACCCGGCACTTAGCGGAGTTCTGGATGATCGAGCCCGAGATGGCGTTCTACGATCTGAAAGACAACATGGAGCTTGCTGAAGCTTTCCTGAAATACTTGTGCAAGTATGCATTGGACAACTGTGCGGATGATCTTGAATTTTTGAACAAACGCGCGCAGGAAGAAGAAGCTGCCAAGCCGCAGGATCAACGCAGTGAACTGGGATTGATTGAACGATTGAAGTTTATAGTTGAAAATGAGTTTCAACGTTTGTCGTATACCGAAGCAATTGACATTCTGAAAAACTCAAACCCGAATAAGAAAAAGAAATTCCAGTATCTGATTGAAAACTGGGGGGTTGATTTACAATCGGAGCATGAGCGCTTCCTGGTAGAGAAGCATTTCAAGAAACCGGTTATTCTTTATAATTATCCCGCAGAGATCAAAGCATTTTACATGCGCCAGAATGAAGACGGCAAAACGGTTTCCGCAATGGATGTTTTGTTTCCCGGCATTGGTGAGATCATTGGCGGATCACAACGTGAAGAACGGTATGACCGGTTATTGAAACGCGTTCAGGAGATGGGCTTGCCGGAGAAAGAACTCTGGTGGTACCTCGACTTGCGCAAGTTTGGCTCAGCACCGCACAGCGGATTCGGATTAGGCTTTGAACGGTTGATGTTGTTTGTAACAGGTATGACCAATATTCGTGATGTGATTCCTTTCCCACGATTCCCGGGCAGCGCAGAGTTTTAGTGAGTACCTTCGCGGGCTTGTCCCGCGATCCCCTTCCCCCTCATTCTATTTACTCTTAAACGTCAGCAACGGCACATGGCTTTGAAAAGCCATTTTCTTCGTCATGCTTCTGTGAAAAAGATTTTCATACGCAGTGCGTTTGTGCGTAAACATGGTAACGAGGTCTGCCTTGAGCTCCCTGACATACGAATCTACAACCTTGTCAACCGGCTTGCCGGTCTTAATCATTACCGTACTTTTTCGGTAGTCAACCTGCTTGAGGATATTTTTAACGTCAGCCTGAAGCTGATCACAATCTTTTGCTTTATCGCACACATGCACCACATGAAGCGTAGCATCCAGCAACTTTAAATAAGGCTTCATTACATGAACCTCATCCTCCAGATATTTCAAATCAGCGGCATACACGATATTCTTGAAATTTTTAAACTGTGCCCTTGCCGGTACGGCCAATACAGGTATCCGGCTCGCATCCATGACCGAAACCGTATTGCTTCCCAGTACATACTTGGTAAGTCCCGTTGCGCCTTTCGTTCCCATCACAATCATGCCGATTTGGTTTCGCTTCGCAAAAAGGCGCACCGTGTTGCTGAATGATCTTCCTCTCCGGATCTTAACACGTATTGGATTGCCTGTTTTGCTAAATCGTTCTGCTTCTTCAACAATCGGTATAAATCTCTCCCGGGCCAGAACAGACGCTTCACGAGCATGGGCTTTGGCCTCTTCTCGCAAGCTTGCCCGGGTTGGTTTCACGACTCTGTCCATTACGTGAAGCAATGTTACCGTACCGTTCATCCGGTTGGCCATTTTAACTGCATATTCGATAGCCACCTGTGAAAGAACTGAAAAATCGGTAGGAACAAGGAAGTTGATCATAGAGCAAGATAATAGTATTCTAAGCGAAAACTAAGTTAAAAAAAATGCCGCAACAGGTGCGGCACTTTCTTTATCAAGGTTGAGCAGTTTTACTTATTGCTCATCTTATCCATTTCTTTGTCGAAGGTTTCTTTGAACTTCTCGTAATCGTAGTCGATTTTGAGACGCTGATCTTTTGAAAGGTTCTCGGTGTACTGCTGAACAATGTCGCTCGCAGAAAGTTCGATCGCCACATACGTTCTGTAACCACCTGCGTCAACCTGCACCTGCTTTTCACAGATCATTTTGATTCCGGATAATGTTTGATCAACAATGGTTCTGTTGAGTTGTTCAAAGCGTTCTTCAAGATCTTCCTTGTTGTTAAACTCACGTGAATTCACGTAGTTGTCAGTCACCGTTTTTACGGTAGATTGAATAGCTGCAGCCAGTTCCGCGCGGGCATTATCCATCGCTTTCTTCTTAGATACAACCAGGTCAGAGCTTTCACCCAATGAATTCGCACGGAAAAATTTATTACTGGTGAAATAATCAGGGCCTGAGCAAGGAATGTTTACTTCCTTTTCGCCCTTCGGAAGTTTTTCTTTTCCCTTACAGCCGATCATTACAGCACCGGCCAAGGCGAATAGAAATAATGAGGAGTACGTCAACTTTTTCATATGTAGCAATTTGGTTATGTAAGTTACTGTGTTACAATTTTAAGACCAACTTTATGGTCAGGATTAAAAATTTTACTGCAAAATATTGTTTAAAAGCTCTTTCAATCGCTCTTTTTCAAGAACATCCAATCCCTTATTATAGGCATCCTGACTTGATTTATCGTAGTCAAGTCCGTAGCCTTTAATCCTGTCAAAGGCAGTCGCATAAATTTCTTTGCCCTCCTTCACGGCAGTTACTTTAATGGTACCCGTCAGGTACGTAATGTAAATACTTCCGGAAATTGACCCTTTTTCTGAATCACATAATACATCAAACCACAGGTCTGCTTCCTTTTTGTTAGTAGTAAACTCAAATCCCGAATTGGCCAACAGATTCTTGAGCCTATTACTTATTTGAGAGCTGTTTTTATTAACGCCCAGGCTTTTCTCATCGGTTGTCATGTATACAATGGGACGCTTGACTTTGAGAATGATTTGCGATGTTGGAACAAGCAGTCGTTTTGAGATCAATTGAAATACAGGCGAGCCGGATGTTCCGCTGATCGCATCAATGTTAAGTCGTACGGCTACCGTTTGCTCAAGTTCGCGTGAGGTGATTTTATTGATCAGGATTTTAGCAATCCCATGATCATCTGTTTTATAATCCGGAAATACCTCACCGGTTCCTTTTTCAAAAGCAGCTTGTAAAGGCAAGGCAGGGACTGGTTTTACAAGGTCTTTGTATAATGCTTTTGTAAGAACCGTTTGCGTATTCAAATTCAATCTCCGGTTGATCTCTAATTCAGCGGGCTCGACCTTCAGCTGAATTTTATCTAACAAACCCTGGATAGACGAATAAATTTCATTGACAATCAGGATATCCTTTCCGTTTACCGTTACGGCAATGGCATCACCCAGGTATTTTTCCATGCTTCTGAATGCCTGAAAATAAAACCCTAATGCCTGTACACGATCACCCGCTTTATCAGCGGCTTGCGCTTTCTCGTAATAATCGGTTGCAAGAAGTACGGCATTCCGCTTCTGTGCGTCTTTAATTTCTTTATACCGGGCTTTTGAAAGTCGATAGTATATCCAATAGTTATTATCATCCTCCCAGGTTCCTACCTGCTCAAATTCTTCAATCTCATCCGCAGCGGTAGTCTGGATAATCTGTTCATATTGTTCCTTGAATTCTGTATCATCTTCAAACGTACTGAGCACAGAAGAACTCGAAACATTTACCTTGATCTCAGAGATGAGATCTTCCAATGCCGATTTTTTTGCCTCCTGGATGTAATTGTTTTTATCCCCTTTTGTACCCTTACCTATTCCGGTATAGTAGGAAGATTGTGATGGCTTGGCTGATAGCCAGGCTGGCTTGGGATTATCGGGCACCGTAACTTTAGGGCTACAGGCAATGAGAATCGCGAAAACGAGGGGGAAAATGCGGTTCACAAAATAACTTTTAGAGTAAAGCGTTTTACTAAATGCCACATCCGTGCCAGTTTTTAATACGCTTGACAAATCTATGCAAAAGGGTGACAGAAATGTTAACGGGTTTTTCTAATTTACTCTCAAATTATTAATAAGAACATGAAAAAGGTTATTGCGGGGATGATTTTAGTGTTGTTTTTTGGTTGTCAGGATAATGATGTCCGAGTTTCCACCGATTTTACCGGCAATGAAACGGTGTACGCGTTGCAGGCAGGATCAGTTTATCCGATTGGCGGAACAGCAACCTTTAAAGAAAAGAAAGATGGTAGTACCGTTGTGGTTGTTACGCTATCCGGAACTGAGGGCGATATACAACATCCCGTTCACTTGCATCTCGGAAATGTTGGTTCACCCGATGCAGCGGTAGCAGCGTTGTTAACTTCCGTTACCGGAAGCACCGGCAAAAGTGAAACAACCTTGACCATGCTGGCCGATGAAACGGTTGTTACGTATGCTGATTTAATTTCCTTAGGCGCGTGTATTAAAGTTCACCTGGCGGAATCCGGTCCGGAACGTGATATCATTCTTGCTGCCGGAAATATTGGAAGTTCGATGAGCGCTAAATCTTCGGGTGAGATTGCAGTTTGTAAGAGCGAGTAATTTATTGGTACTAATATCTTGTATTGCATAGTAGAAACGCAAAATTTTGCGTCTCTACGTTTTTAATAATCATATTATTTCCCTTTCTCATCCGAGCCAACCATTGCACCGATATAGTCACGGTTCATGCGGGCAATATTCGTGAGTTTAATCTCTTTCGGACACTCTGCTTCACAAGCACCAATATTGGTACAGTTACCAAAACCCTCTTCATCCATTTGCTCTACCATAGCAACCGCACGCTTATCGCGTTCCGGCTGACCTTGGGGCAACAACGCAAATTGCGATATCTTGGCCGATACAAACAACATGGCAGATGAATTCGGACAAGCAGCAACACAAGCACCGCAACCAATGCAGGCCGCAGCATCCATTGCTTTTTCAGCATCGCCTTTATTAACAGGCAGGCTGTTGGCATCCTGTGCCTGGCCAGTGTTTACGCTGATAAAACCGCCACTGGAAATGATTCGGTCAAATGCAC
>Ga0075160_10000834_pt1 | contig 19003 bp, 16 predicted proteins | sample JI91814C2DNA_FD_70969 | JGI IMG/M metagenome (GOLD analysis project Ga0075160, IMG submission 70969) | Wastewater effluent complex algal communities from Wisconsin, to seasonally profile nutrient transformation and Carbon sequestration -... | ecosystem: Engineered > WWTP > Effluent > Algae... | reverse complement strand
GTGGCGATGGCCTGGTCGGCCAGGTAGCGCCCGGCGTGGTCGGCGTAGTACTCGCAGGCGCCGGCGCACTTCTCGATCTCGGTGAGCGCCTCGCGGCGCAGTTTGCCCATGTCGCCGGTCATCAGCGTGGCGATGGCCTCGCGCCGGGCGCGCAGCACCGCGGCCGCACGGCGCAGGCAGGCGCCGCGTTCGTCCAGCGGCAGGGCCGCCCAGCGCGGGAAGGCGCGGTCGGCGGCGGCCAGGGCGGCCTCGATGCCGTCCGGGCCGAGGTTATGGTGCCGGCGCACTTCGCCGGTCCAGGGGTCGCGGTTCTCGACGCTCATTGCTTCAGCCTTTCTGCAGCGCCATCTGCATGTCGCGCTGGCGCTTCTTCTCGTCACGGGTCATCAGCCACCAGCCGATGACCGCGGCGATGGACACCGCCAGTATCATCAGGGAAGCCAGCGCATTGATCTTGGGGCTCAGGCCCAGCCGCACCGACGAGAACACCTTCATGGGCAGCGTGGTGGACGAAGGCCCGGACACGAAGCTGGCGATCACCAGGTCGTCCAGCGACAGCGTGAACGCCAGCAGCCAGCCCGACACCAGCGCCGGGGCGATGATGGGCAGGGTGATGACGAAGAACACCTTCAGCCGGTTGGCGCCCAGGTCCATCGCCGCTTCTTCCAGCGACCGGTCCAGCTCGCCCAGGCGCGACGAGATGACCACCGTGACAAACGCCATGCAGAACGTGACGTGCGCTATCCAGATGGTGAGCATGCCGCGCTGCTCGCCGATGCCGATGATCGGCCCGATGGACACGAACAGCAGCAGGATGGACAGGCCGGTGATCACCTCGGGCATCACCAGCGGCGCCGTGATGAGCGCGCCGAACAGGGTCTTGCCGCGGAAGTCGCGGAAGCGCGTCATCACCATGGCCGCCATGGTGCCCAGCACCACCGACGCGCACGCGGTCCAGAACGCCACCTGCACGCTCACCCAGGCCGCCGCCATCATCTGCTGGTCGCGGAACAGTTCGCCGTACCACTTCACCGAGAAGCCCGACCACACCGTCACCAGCCGCGATTCGTTGAACGAATACACCACCAGGCTGAGGATGGGCGCGTAGAGGAACACGAAGCCCAGCACCAGCATGGCCAGCGTGAACCTGGAATTGCGAGGCTGGCTCATGACAACCTCGACTCCATTTCCTTGGACTGGTAGCGGTGGAAGACCATGATGGGCACGATCAGCAGCGCCAGCATCACGATCGCCACGGCCGAGGCCACGGGCCAGTCGCGGTTGTTGAAGAATTCCTGCCACAGCACGCGGCCAATCATCAGCGTGTCGGCGCCGCCCAGCATTTCCGGTATCACGAACTCACCCACCACCGGGATCAGCACCAGCATGGCGCCGGCGATGATGCCGGCCTTGGACAGCGGCAGGGTGATGGTGAGGAAGGACTTCCACGGCCGCGCGCCCAGGTCGTTGGCGGCTTCGATCAACCGGTGGTCGTGCTTGACCAGGTTGGCGTACAGCGGCAGCACCATGAACGGCAGGTAGGCGTAGACGATGCCGATGTACACCGCCACCGGCGTGTGCAGTATCTGCAGCGGCTCGTCGATCAGCCCGAGGTTCATCAGGAAGTTGTTGAGCAGGCCGTTGTTCTTGAGGATGCCCACCCAGGCGTAGATGCGGATCAGGAACGAAGTCCACGACGGCAGGATGACCAGCATCAGCGCGATGTTGCGGTTGGCAGGCTCCATGCGCGCGATGGCGTAGGCGATGGGGTAGCCCACCAGCAGGCACAGGAAGGTGGACACCAGCGCGATCTTGAGCGAGCTGAGGTAGGCGTTGACGTACAGGCTGTCGCGTACCAGGTACAGGTAGTTGCCGGTGTTGAGGCTGAGCTTGACGCTGTCCCCCACCCACTCCACCAGCGGCGTGTACGGCGGCATGGCGATGGCCGCGCTGGAGAAGCTGATCTTGAGCGCGATGGCGAACGGGATGGCGAAGAACAGCAGCATCCACAGGTAGGGCACGGCGATGACCAGCCATCGCGGCCCGGGCAGGCGCTTGCGGATCGACGCGCCGAGCCGCTTCATGAGGTCAGCACCACGCCGGCCTGGTCGTCCCAGCTCAGCCACACCGCGTCGTTCCAGGTGAATTTCTCGCTGGCCCAGCGCTGGCTGTTGATCATGTTGGCCAGCACCTTGCTGCCGTTGGCCAGGCGCACATGGAACACCGAGTGGCTGCCGAAATAGGCGATGTCCTCGATGACGCCCTTGACCTTGTTGTGCGGCTGGGCGGGCTCTTCCTTGCTGACGGCCACCTTCTCCGGCCGCAGCGCCAGCGCCACGTCCTGGCCCTCGAAGCCGGTGACGCCGTGGCCCACGTAGGCCAGGCAGTCCAGCGCGGGGCTGGCGATGGTGATGAAGTCCTTCTCGTCGTCCTTGATCTTGCCTTCGATGAGGTTCACCGAGCCGATGAATTCGGCGGTGAAGCGGCAGCTGGGCTGCTCGTAGATTTCATCGGGCGTGCCCAGCTGGCGGATCCAGCCGGCGTCCATGATGGCGATGCGGTGGGCCATGGTCATGGCCTCCTCCTGGTCGTGGGTAACCATGACGCAGGTGACGCCCAGGCGCTCGACGATGTTCACCAGCTCGAGCTGCATCTGCGAGCGCAGCTTCTTGTCCAGCGCGCCCATGGGTTCATCCAGCAGCAGCAGCTTGGGGCTCTTGGCCAGCGAACGGGCCAGCGCCACGCGCTGCTGCTGGCCGCCCGAGAGCTGGTGCGGCCGGCGACGCGCGTACTTCTCCATCTGCACCAGCGCCAGCATTTCCGACACGCGGCGGGCGATGTCGGCCTTGGGCATGCCGTCCTGCTTGAGCCCGAAGGCCACGTTCTGTTCCACCGTCATGTGCGGGAACAGCGCGTAGGACTGGAACATCATGTTGATGGGGCGTTCGTAGGGCGGCAGTTCGGTGATGTCCTGGCCGTCCAGCACCACCTTGCCCTTGGTGGGCTTCTCGAAGCCGCCCAGGCAGCGCAGCAGCGTGGACTTGCCGCAGCCCGACGCCCCCAGCAGGGCGAATATCTCGCCCTTGCGGATGGAAATGCTGACGTCGTCCACGGCCACGAACCCGTCGAACTCCTTGCGCACCGATTCGATGCGCAGGTAGTTGTCGGCGCCCAGCTTGTCGTTCTTGGGCGCGCCTGCCGGCGCGCCGTTGGGGACGGCTGCCATCGCGGTCACTGCCCCGTCTTGAGGGTGGTCCAGTGGCGGGTGAACAGGCGGTCCACCTCGGGCGGCAGCACGGCCAGCGTGTACAGCCCCTTCTTGGCCTCTTCGGTCGGGTAGATGCCCGGGTCGTCCAGGATGGCCTTGTCCACGCTGGGCAGGGCCGCCTGGTTGGCGCTGGCGTACATCACGTAGTTCTGCACGCCGGCCATCACGTCCGGGCGCATCAGGTAGTCAATGAACAGGTAGGCGTTGTCCATGTTGGCGGCGCCCTTGGGGATGGCCAGCATGTCGAACCACATCGGCGCGCCTTCCTTGGGAATCACATAGGCCACCTCGACGCCCTTGGCGGCCTCGGCCGCGCGGTCCTTGGCCTGGATGATGTCGCCCGACCAGCCCACGGCCACGCAGATGTCGCCGTTGGCCAGGTCGTTGATGTACTGGGACGAGTGGAAATAGGTGATGGACGGGCGCAGTTCCTTCAGGCGGTCCACGCCCTTCTGGATCACGGCCTCGTCGAAGCTGTTGGGCTCTTCGCCCAGGTAGTCCAGCACCGGCGGGATGATCTCGGACGGGGTGTCCAGGAAGGCCACGCCGCAGCCCTTGAGCTTGGCCAGGTTCTCGGGTTCGAACACCATGGCCCAGCTGTCGAGCGGGAAATCGTCGCCCAGCGCTTCCTTCACCTTGGCCACGTTGAAGCCGATGCCGGTGGTGCCCCACAGGTAGGGCACGGCGTGGGCGTTGTCGGTGTCGTTGTTGGCCAGCAGGGCCATGATGGCCGGGTCGAGGTTGCCGTAGTTCTTGAAGCGCGACTTGTCCAGCGGCTGGAACACGCCGGCCTGGATCTGGCGCGAGAGGAAGGTGAGCGAGGGCACCACGATGTCGTAGCCGGTGTTGCCGGCCATGAGCTTGGCCTCGAGCACTTCGTTGGAATCGAACACGTCGTAGGTGACCTTGATGCCGGTCTCCTTCTCGAAGTTGGCGATGGTGTCCTCGGCGATATAGTCCGACCAGTTGTAGATGTTCAGCACCTTGGTGGGCTCGGCCGGGGCCGGGGCGGCCGTCGCGGCGTCGGGGGCCTTGTCGCCGCTGCAGCCCGCCATCAGGACCACGGTTGCCAAGAGCGTCATTCTGAGCTTCATCACTTATCCCCTATCAGTGTGAGTTAACAGGCGGGACCGTCGCCGCAATCCCATCATACACAGCGCCCCGCCGCGGGCCAGCCCGCGCCGGGACAGGCTTCAACCGGTGGCCATGCCCAGTTCGCGGGCGGTCTGGTCGAGCGATTTCCAGGCTTTTTCAGCCAGCTCGTCAATCTGGGCGCGGCTGATCACCAGCGGCGGCGACAGCAGCATCGAGTCATACGTGGCGCGCAGGATCAGGCCGTTGCGCAGGGCGATGTCGCGGCACAGCTGCCCCACCCGGCCGCGGTCGGGGAAGAACTCCCGGCGCGACTTGTCGGGCACCAGCTCCAGCGCACCCACCATGCCGGCGATGCGGGCTTCGCCCACCAGCGGGTGTTCGCCCAGCGCCTTCCACTTCTGCGCCAGGTAGGGGCCGGTGTCGTCGCGGCAGGTGTCCACGATTTTCTCTTCCTGCAGGATGCGCAGGTTCTCCAGCGCCACCGCCGCGCACACCGGGTGGCCCGAGTACGTGTAGCCGTGGGCCAGCTCGCCGCCCTTGTGGTTGAGCACGTTGGCAACGCGGTCGTTGAACATGGCCGCGCCCAGCGGGATGTAGCCGCTGGTGATGCCCTTGGCCAGGGTCATGATGTCGGGCTGGAAGCCGAAGTAGTCGGCCGCGAACCACTCGCCGGTGCGGCCGAAGCCGCAGATCACTTCGTCGGCGATCAGCAGCACGTCGTGCTTGCGGCAGATGCGCTCGATTTCCTTCCAGTAGTTCTTCGGCGGGATGTACACGCCGATGGCGCCCATGATCGGCTCGCCGATGAAGGCGGCCACGCGGTGCGCGCCCAGCTCCAGGATCTTGTCCTCCAGGCGCTGGGCGCAGTGGCGGCCGTAGGTTTCCTCGTCCATGTCGCCGCCGTCGGCGAACCAGAACGGCGGGTCGATGTGGTGGATGTCGGGAATGGGCAGGCCGCCCTGCTTGTGCATGCCCTTCATGCCGCCCAGGCTGGCGCCGGCCACGGTGGAGCCGTGGTAGCCGTTGTGGCGGCCGATGACGATGTTCTTCTGAGGCTGGTCCTGCACGGCCCAGAAGTGCCGGACCATGCGCAGGATGGTGTCGTTGGCCTCGGAGCCGGAGTTGGAGAAGAAGGCGTGGTTGAGGTCGCCCGGGCACAGCTCGGCCAGCTTGGCGGCCAGGCGCACGGTGGGCTCGGTGGTGCAGCCGAAGAAGCTGTTGTAGTAGGCCAGCTGCGTCATCTGCTTCGACGCCACTTCGCCCAGCTCCCTGCGGCCGTAGCCGATGTTCACGCACCACAGGCCGGCGAAGGCGTCCAGCAGCTGGTTGCCCTCCGAATCCCAGACGTAACAACCCTCGCCGCGGGTCAGGATGCGGGTGCCCTTCCTGGCCAGCGCGGCGTTGTCGTTGAACGGGTGCAGGTGGTGGGCGGCGTCGAGCTGCTGCAGCGTGGTGTGGGTGTTTTCCATGGCGGTTCCGTGGTTAGACGTTGAGCAGCAGGAACTCGCGTTCCCACGAGCTGATGACGCGGAAGTAGGTCTGGTTTTCCTTTTCCTTCACCGAGGTGTAGGCCTTGACGAAGCGCTCGCCCAGCAGGCCGCGCAGCGGCCTGGACTTGCGCAGCAGCACGATGGCTTCCTCCAGCGAACGCGGCAGGTCGTAGCCCTTGGAGTGCGCGCTGCCGCTCATCGGCTCGGTGGGCTTGAGCTTCTCCTGGATGCCCAGGTAGCCGCAGGCCAGCGTGGCCGCCAGGGCCAGGTAGGGATTGACGTCCGAGCCGGCGAAGCGGCTTTCCACGCGGGTGTTCTCCGGCGTGTCCATCGGCACGCGCAGGCCGCAGGTGCGGTTGTCGAAGCCCCACATCACGTTCTTGGGCGACACTTCGCCGAAGGCCAGCCGCCGGTAGGAATTCACGTTCGGCCCGAAGATGGCCATCGCCGCCGGCACGTACTTCTGCAGGCCGGCCAGGTAGTGCATGAACAGGTCGCTGTGCGGGCCCTTCTTGCCCCCGGCGAAGACGTTCTTGCCGGTGCCGGCGTCCACCAGGCTCTGGTGGATGTGCATCGAGCTGCCCGGCTCGTTCTCCATCGGCTTGGCCAGGAAGGTGGCGTAGATGCCGTGGCGCATCGCCGCCTCGCGCATGGTGCGCTTGAACAGGAACACCTGGTCGGCGCGCGACATCGGGTCGGCGTGCTCGAAGTTCACTTCCAGCTGGGCCGCGCCGGACTCGTGGATCAGCGTGTCCACGTCCAGCTCCATCGCCTCGCAGTAGTCGTACATCAGGTCCAGGATGGGGTCGAACTCGTTCACCGCGTCAATGGAGTAGGACTGGCGCGCGGTTTCCGGGCGGCCGTTGCGGCCCGCGGGCGGCTGCAGCGGGAAGTCCGGGTCGGTGTTGCGTTGGACCAGGAAGAACTCCAGCTCCGGGGCGATGATCGGCTGCAGCCCCATGTCGGCGTACAGCTTGAGCACGCGGTGCAGCACGTTGCGCGGGGCCAGTTCGTGGCGCTCGCCGGTCTTGGTGTAGCAGTCGTGGATCACCTGGGCGGTGGGGTCGGTGGCCCAGGGCACCATGCGCACGGTGTCGGCATCGGGGCGCAGCAGCATGTCCGAATCCGAGGGCGACACCAGGTCGTCGTAGTTGTCGGGATATTCGCCGGTGACGGTGGTGGCGAAGATGCCCTCGGGCAGGCGCGTGCCGTAATCGTGGGAGAACTTGGCCGCGGGAATGATCTTGCCGCGGGCATTGCCGGTGATGTCGGGCACCAGGCACTCGACCTCGGTGATGCGCCGATCCTTGAGCCAGCGTTTGAGCGTGCTTTCCTGCTGTTCGGCGGCGGTCTGCCGCGGTTCTTTCTTCTTGGACATGGGTCAGGGTCTTTGGCTGGCGCGTTCGCGGCAGGCCGCCGCGAAGGCTTGGAAGATGCCCAGGTAGAAGGGGTTTTCGGTGACCCTCCACTCCGGGTGCCACTGCACCGCCAGCAGGAAGGGCCCGGGGTCCTCGCTGCGCTCAAGCGCGTCCAGCCGCACCGCTTCCACCAGGCCGTCGCGGGCCGTGGCCTCCACCACCAGGCCGCGGCCCAGCGTGCGCAGGCCCTGCCCGTGCAGCGAATTCACCATCGCCTCGCGGGCACCGGCGATGCCGGCCAGCAGGCCGCCCTCGGCCAGGTCCACCGCGTGCGAGGGCGCGTACTGCACGCCCAGCGGGTCGTCGGTGTCCTCGCGATGGTCGTCCAGGCCGGGCACGTCGTGCACCTTCTGGTGCAGCGTGCCGCCCAGCGCCACCACCACTTCCTGGAAGCCGCGGCAGATGGCCAGCACCGGCACGCGCATCTCGATGGCCAGGGGCACGATGCCCAGCGTGGTGGCGTCGCGCGCGGGGTCGTGCTGGTTGCCCGGGTAGCTGGGCTCGTCGGAATAGTGGTGCGGCTCGATGTTGCTGTAGGCGCCGGTGAGCAGCAGGCCGTCGAGCTGGCCCAGGGTTTCGCGCAGGTCCAGCGGCGGCGACAGGGAGGGAATCACCAGCGGCAGGCAGCCCGCACCGTCCACCACCGCGCGCAGGTACTTCTCGCCCACCACCTGGAAGGGGTGCAGCCCGATCTGCTTGCGGTCCGAAGGCAGTCCTACCAGCGGGATTCGACGCATGGGCGCCTCGCGAAGGGATGCCCGACCTTACCCCGGCCGTTTGATTTTATCAACGCGGTTTGCGCGATACCGCAACGGGCCGACGGCGCTGCTGCAGCGCAACAGGCCGCATTGGCGGCCTGTGCGGCTCGCACGCGGTGCAGGCCCGCCCCGGGCGCGTGTTCGTGATGATGAGTATTTTTTACAGCCTCTTCGAGCCAGTGCTAGTATCCGGCGACCCCAGCGGATGCCCGACTCCATGACCTCCAGCCACCTCCCCGCCGCCGACGCCGCCACCCTGGAACAGATCGACGGCTGCGAACAGATCGACCTGCTGCTGCCCGACATGAACGGCCTGCTGCGCGGCAAGCGCATCACCCGCGACGCGCTGGAAAAGGTGTACCAGAACGGCGTCTGCCTGCCGATGTCGCTGATCGCCACCGACATCACCGGCAATACGGTGGAGGAAACCGGCCTGGGCTACGACATTGGCGACGAAGACCGCATCTGCCGGCCCGTGCCGGGCAGCCTGCGCGTCATCCCGTGGCAGAACCGCCCGATGGCCCAGCTGCTGCTGGAGATGGAGGACGGCCGCGGCGGCGTGTTCGCGGCCAACCCGCGCGAAGTACTCAAGCGCGTGGTGCAGCGCTACACCGACCGCGGCCTGACGCCGGTGGTGGCGGTGGAGCTGGAGTTCTACCTGCTGGACGCCGAACTCAGCCATGACGGCCGGCCGCAGACCTCGGTGAACCCGGCCACCGGCGAGCGCAACACCACCACGCAGGTCTACTACATGCAGGACCTGAACGACTACCAGTCGTTCACCGACGCCGTGGCCGACGCCTGCGCGGCCCAGGGCATCCCCGCCGACACCGCCGTGGCGGAGTACGCACCGGGCCAGTTCGAGATCAACCTCAAGCACCGCGCCGACGCCGTGGCCGCCTGCGACGATGCGCTGCTGCTGCGCCGCGCGGTGAAGGCCACCGCCGAGGAACAGGGCATGATCGGCAGCTTCATGGCCAAGCCCTTCGTGGACCAGGCCGGCAGCGGCACCCACATCCACGTGAGCGTGCTGGACAAGGACGGCAGGAACATCTTCGCTTGCACGCCCGATGCGCCTTCGGATGCGCTGCGCCACGGCGTGTCCGGCCTGCAGAAGGCCAGCCGCGACTGCATGCTGATGTTCGCGCCGCACGCCAACAGCTACCGCCGCTTCGTGCTCAATGCCTTCGTGCCGCTCAACGATGCCTGGGGCTTCAACAACCGCACGGTGGCCATGCGCATCCCGCACAGCGACCCGGCCAACATCCGCATCGAACACCGCATCGCCGGCGCCGACGCCAATCCCTACCTGGTCACCGCGGCCGTGCTGGCCGGCATCCTGCAGGGCCTGGACGACAAGGGCGACCCGGGCGCGCCGGTGGTGGGCAACGCCTACGAACAGACCGAGCACCGCGAGCTTTACTGGCGCGACACCATCAGCGATTTCATGGCCAGCGACTTCGTGGCCAGCCACTTCGGTGAATCGTTCCGGCACATCTTCGGCCAGCAGAAGCTCAAGGAGCTGCGCAGCTTCAACCGCGAAGTGACCACGCTCGAATACGCCTGGTACCTGCGGACGGTCTGACGTGACCGTGCGCAACCCGTCCGCGCACGTGGACTCGTGGTATTCGCAAAGCGCCGCGCCGGCGCCGGAACATCCGCGCCTGCAGGGGCGCGAGACCGCCGACGTGGTCGTCCTGGGCGCCGGCCTGACCGGCCTGTCGGCCGCGCTGGAGCTGGCGCAGGCAGGCCGGAGCGTCATCGTCGTCGAGGCCCGCCGCGTGGGCTGGGGCGCCTCGGGGCGCAATGGCGGCCAGGTGATCTTTGGCTTCGGCTGCGAACAGAACAAGATCGCGGCCATGGTGGGACCGGCGCTGTCGCGCCGCCTGTTCGACTGGTCGGTGGAGGGCGTGCGCCTGGTGCGCGAACGCATCGCCGCCCACGGCATCGACGCCGACTGGCGCGACGGCCACGCCCACGTGGCGATCAAGCCGCGGCACATTGACGAACTCAAGGCCTGGCAGGCCGACCTGGCCGAGAACTACGGCTACGACCTGCCGTGGTGGGACCGCGACCAGCTGCGGGCGCAGCTCGACAGCCCGCGCTACCTCGGCGCGCTGTACGACCCGCGCTCAGGCCACCTGCATCCGCTGAACTACACGCTGGGCCTGGCGCGCGCCGCCGTGGCGGCTGGCGTCCGCATCTTCGAGCACTCGCCGGTGCTGTCGCTGGAGCGCGGCGCCCGGCCGCGGCTGCGCACGGCGGACGGCGAGGTGCAGGGTGATTTCTGCGTGCTGGCCGGCAACGCCCTGGTCCACGGCATCGCGCCCGAGCTGGACGACAAGATCATGCCGGTGGGCACCTACGTCGGCGCCACCGTGCCGCTGGGCGAAGAGCGCGCGCGCGGCCTGATCCGCAACCACATGGCCGTGGCCGACATCAACTGGGCGCTGGACTACTTCCGGCTCAGCGCCGACCACCGGCTGCTGTTCGGCGGCCGCGCCAGCTACTCCACCCTGCCCCCGCCGAACCTGCCCGGCACGATGCGCGCGCGCATGACCCGCGTGTTCCCGCAGCTGCGCGACGTGAAGTTCGAGCAGGTCTGGGGCGGCCTGATTGATATCAGCCTCAACCGTGCGCCGCACTGGGGCCGGCTGGGCGACAACGTCTATTTCGCGCAGGGCTTCAGCGGCCACGGCGTGGCCGCCACCGGGCTGGCGGGCCGCATCGTGGCCGAGGCGATCCGCGGCCAGGCCGAGCGCCTGGACGCCTTCGCCAGGATTCCGCACCGCAACTTCCCCGGCGGGCGCGCGCTGCGCACGCCGCTGCTGGTGGCCGCCATGGCGTGGTTCAAGCTGCGCGACGCGCTGTGGTGATACGCGACACTCGACGCCCCGCGGCACCAAGCCGCGCCCCCGCAAGCCACGACCCCCAGGAGCCGACGCATGAAAGTCTCGCCCTACCTCAACTTCGACGGCTGCTGCGAAGCGGCCATGCGGCACTACGCCGCGGTGCTGGGTGGCCAGATCGTGGCGCTGATGCCCTACGAGGGCAGCCCGATGACCCAGGACCCCGGCTGCGCGTTCCCGGACGGGTTCGCCGGCAAGGTGATGCACGCCACGCTGATGGTCGGTGACCAGATGATCATGGCCTCGGACAGCCCGCCGCAGTATTTCGAGAAGCCGCAGGGCACCTCGGTGTCTCTGCACATCGACGACCCGGCGGAAGCCGAGCGCGTGTTCGCCGCGCTGATGGCCGGCGACAGCCGCATCACGATGCCGATCCAGCCCACGTTCTGGGCGCTGCGCTTCGGAAGCGGCGTGGACCGTTTCGGCACGCCCTGGATGATCAACTGCAGCGATCCGGCGGTGCACGCATGAGCGCCACGCAGATCGTCGTCACCCGAACGCTGCGGGCGCCGCGCGCCCTGGGAGCCGAACTGGCCGCTGGAAATGCACAACACGCTGGTGCTGGCGGAAACCGACGGCCAGACCACGGCCACGCTGACCGTGCGGCCGGTGGGCGAGGACGAAATCGAAGCGCGCGTGTTCCGCGAATCCATCCCCGACATGAATACGGGCTTCGGCGAAACCTTCGACCAGCTGGCGGCGCTGCTGGCCGGGCCGGAGCCCGCGCCAGGCGCCTGATCGGACGCCCTCAGGGCTCGAGGTTGATCCAGGTGGCCTTCACTTCGGTGTACTTCTCGAAGGCGTGCAGCGATTTGTCGCGGCCGTTGCCGCTCTGCTTGTAGCCGCCGAAGGGCGCGGTCATGTCGCCACCGTCCCAGTAGTTCACCCACACGCTGCCGGCGCGCAGCTTGCGCGCCACGCGGTGCGCGCGGCTCAGGTCGCTGGTGAACACGCCCGCGGCCAGGCCGTAGTCGCTGTCGTTGGCCATGCGCAGGGCGTCTTCCTCGGTGTCGAAGGCGATCACGCTCAGCACCGGCCCGAAGATTTCCTCGCGGGCGATGGTGTGGCCGTGCTCGACGCCGTCGAAGATGGTGGGCGCGATGTAGCAGCCGCCGTCCACCGTCTGCAGGCGCTCGCCGCCGATCACCACGCGGCCGCCTTCGGCGCGGCCCTGGGCGATGTAGTCCAGCACGCGCCGGGTCTGCCCTTCGTCCACCATCGCGCCCATCGGCGCACCGGGGTCCAGCGGGTGCCGCGGCTGCATGCGCTGGCCGTACTCGGCCACCTTGGCCACGAAGGCGTCCTTGATGTCGCGCTGCACGAACAGGCGCGACGCCGCCGTGCACACTTCGCCCTGGTTGTAGAAGATGCCGCCGGCCGCGGCCTTGGCGGCGCGGTCCAGGCTGGGCGCGTCGGCGAACACGATGTTGGGGCTCTTGCCGCCGCACTCCATGTAGGCGCGCTTCATGTTCGAGCGGCCCGCGCAGGTCAGCAGGTGCTTGCCCACGGCGGTGGAGCCGGTGAACACCAGGCCGTCCACGTCCATGTGCATGGCCAGCGGCTCGCCCGCCTCCTTGCCGAAGCCCGGCACCACGTTGAACACGCCCGGCGGGATGCCGGCCTCGATGGCGAGTTCGGCGATGCGCAGCGCGCTCAGCGGCGATTTCTCCGAAGGCTTGAGCACCACCGAGTTGCCCGTGGCCAGGGCCGGGGCGAGTTTCCAGGTGGCCATCAGCAGCGGGAAGTTCCAGGGCACGATGGCGCCCACCACGCCCAGCGGCTCGCGCGTCACCAGGCCCAGTTCGTCGCGGCCGGTGGCGGCCACTTCGCCGTACACCTTGTCGATGGCTTCTCCGGTCCAGGCCATGCAGCGCACCGAGGCGGCCACGTCCACGTTCAGCGCATCGCCCACCGGCTTGCCCATGTCCAGCGATTCCAGCAGCGCCAGCTCGTGCGCGTGCTGGTCCAGCAGCTGGGCGAACTTCAGGATCACCTTCTTGCGGTGCCGCGGCGCGGCGTCCGACCACTGGCCGGCGTTGAACGCGCGGCGGGCGGCGGCCACGGCGCGGTCGATGTCCTCGGCGCCGCACTCGGCCACCTTCGCCAGCACCCGGCCGTCGATGGGGCTCAGGCAGTCGAAGGTCTTGCCGCTGGCGGCGTCCACGTAGCGGCCGTCAATGAAGGCCTGGTGGCGGAAGTTCAGCGCATCGGCAAGCGTCTGCCAGTCGTCGCGGGTCTTGGGCGTGGTCATGGGCGGGGGTCTCAGAAGCTGGGCGGAGTGTTGGCGCTGACCAGGATGGCCTCGTCGCGGCCGACGTTGCGGAAGCGGTGCGGCTGGCGGCTTTCGAAGTAGTAGGCCTCGCCCGGGCCCAGCACGCGGACCTGGTCGCCGACGGTGATTTCCACCTGGCCCTGCACGATCACCCCGCCCTCTTCGCCGTCGTGGCTGAGCATGGTCTCGCCGGTGTCGCTGCCCGGCGGCATCACTTCGCGCAGGATGCACATCTGGCGGTTGGCGCGGTGCTGGCCGACCAGGAAATAGTGGATGTCGTTGTTGCCCACGTCGGGCTGTTCGCCGGCGGCGTAGAACGGGCTGTCGCCGGTGTCCTCCAGGTCCAGGGTGAAGAAGTCGGCCAGCGAGATCGGGATGCCGTCCAGCACCTTCTTGAGCGAACTGATGGACGGGCTGACCTTGTTCTGCTCGATCAGGGAGATGGTGGAATTGGTGACGCCCACGCGCTTGGCCAGCTCGCGCTGGCTCAGGCCCTTGCTCTTGCGCACCGCCTGCAGCCGAACCCCGATATCCAAATGTCGCGCCTCCCGATGATGCTGAATATTTAACACCCGACCCCCGCCGGGTCAATGAAACGGCGGGTTTCGGGGTGATTGTAAAATTTATTCAACGCGGTAAGCTGGCGCTCATCCTGACCACGAGCCCCGCCATGAGCCCGTCCGACGACCTTTCCGACAGCCTCGCCACCCGCGCCCCGGAGCAGACGGACGCCTTCTGGATGCCGTTCACCGCCAACCGGCAGTTCAAGAAGACCCCGCGCCTGCTGGCCAGCGCCGAGGGCATGTACTACCGCAGCACCGACGGCCGCGAAATCCTCGACGGCACCGGCGGCCTGTGGTGCTGCAACGCCGGCCATGCGCGCCCGCGCATCGTCAAGGCCATCCAGGAGCAGGCCGCCACGCTCGACTTCGCGCCCACCTTCCAGATGGGCCATCCCCTGCCCTTCGTGCTGGCCGAGCGGCTGGCGGAAATCGCGCCCGCGGGCCTGGACCACGTCTTCTTCACCAACTCGGGCTCCGAGTCGGTGGACACCGCGCTCAAGATCGCCCTGGCCTACCACCGCGTCCGCGGCGAGGGCCAGCGCACGCGCCTGATCGGCCGCGAGAAGGGCTACCACGGCGTCGGCTTCGGCGGCATTTCGGTCGGCGGCATGGTCAACAACCGCAAGTTCTTCGGCCCCATGCTGGCCGGCGTGGACCACCTGCGGCACACGCTGGACATCGGCCGCAACGGCTTCAACCGCGGCCTGCCCCAGCACGGCATCGAACTGGCCGAGGACCTCGAGCGCCTGGTGGCCCTGCACGACGCCAGCACCATCGCCGCGGTCATCGTCGAACCCATCTCCGGCAGCGCCGGCGTGGTGCTGCCGCCCGACGGCTACCTCAAGCGCCTGCGCGAGATCTGCGACAAGCACGGCATCCTGCTGATCTTCGACGAAGTGATCACGGGCTTCGGCCGGGTCGGCAAGGCCTTCGCCGCGCAGCGCTTCGGCGTCACGCCCGACCTGATCACCACCGCCAAGGGCCTCACCAACGGCACCGTGCCGATGGGCGCGGTGTTCGCCTCGGGCAAGATCCACGACGCCTTCATGCACGGGCCCGACGGCGCCATCGAACTCTTCCACGGCTACACCTATTCGGGCCACCCGCTGGCCTGCGCGGCGGCCCTGGCCACGCTGGACACGTATGCCGAAGAAAACCTGTTCGAGAAGGCCATCGAACTGGGCGGCTACTGGGAAGACGCCATCCACGCCCTCAAGGGCCTGCCCAACGTGGTGGACATCCGCAACTTCGGCCTGATCGGCGCGGTGGAGCTGGCGCCGCGCGAAGGCGCGCCCGGCGCCCGCGGCTACGACGCCTTCAACCGCGCCTTCCACGACCAGAACCTGATGGTGCGCTGCACCGGCGACGTGCTCGCCCTGTCGCCGCCGCTGATCCTGCAGAAAGAGCACATTGACCGGATTTTCGACCGCTTGGCCGCTACCATACGCGCCACCGCCTGACCGGGCGGACGACCCCAACAAGAACAGTTCCGCCCCGGGAGGGCAGCTCCATGCTTATCGGCGTCCCCAAAGAGATCAAGAACCACGAGTACCGCATCGGCCTCACCCCGGCCGGCGCCCGCGAACTCACCGCGCACGGCCACCAGGTGATGGTGCAGCGCGACGGCGGCAAGTCCATCGGGCTGACCAACGAAATGTACGAGAAGGCCGGCGCCACGATCGTGGACACGGCGGCGGAAATCTTCGCCCGTGCCGACATGATCATCAAGGTGAAGGAACCGCAGCCGGTGGAGTGCGCGATGCTGCGCCCCGGCCAGATCCTCTACACCTACCTGCACCTGGCGCCCGATCCCGAACAGACCAAGGCCCTGGTGAAGTCCGGCGCCACCTGCATCGCCTATGAAACCGTCACCGACCGCAAGGGCGGCCTGCCGCTGCTGGCGCCGATGAGCGAAGTGGCCGGCCGCATGTCCATCCAGGCCGGTGCGCATGCGCTGGAGAAGGCCCAGGGCGGCTCGGGCGTGCTGCTGGGCGGCGTGCCGGGCGTGAAGCCGGCGGAAGTGCTGGTGATCGGCGGCGGCGTGGTGGGCATCAACGCCGCGCGCATGGCCATGGGCATGAACGCCCGCGTCACCATCCTGGACCGCTCGCTGGACCGCCTGAAGTACCTCGACGAACTGTATGGCGACAAGATCACCACGCTCTACTCCACCATCGACGCCATCGAGGAACTGCTGCCGCAGTCCGACCTGGTGATCGGCGCTGTCCTGATTCCCGGCGCCGCCGCTCCGAAGCTCGTCTCGCGCAAGCAGCTGGGCCTGATGAAGCCCGGCTCGGTGCTGGTGGACGTGGCCATCGACCAGGGCGGCTGCTTCGAAACCTCCAAGGCCACCACGCACCAGGAACCCACGTACGAAGTGGACGGCATCATCCACTACTGCGTGGCCAACATGCCCGGCGGCGTGGCCCGCACGTCCACCTTCGCGCTCACCAACGCCACCCTGCCCTACGCGGTGAAGCTGGCCAACAGCGGCGTCAAGGCCATGCTGGACGACGAGCACCTGCTCAACGGCCTGAACGTGCACGCCGGCAAGATCACCTACGAAGCGGTGGCCCGCGACCTGGGTTACGACTACGTGCCCGCCGCCAAGGCCCTCGCCGGCTGAGTTTTTCCCGGCCCCGGCGCGCGAGCGCCGGGGTTTCTTTTTTTCCAGGGACTCCCATGACCCCATCCGCCGCGCCGCGCCAGATCCTGCACTTCATCCAGGGCCAGGCCCGCGACGGCGGCAGCGGTCGCTATTCCGACGTCTTCGACCCGGCCACCGGCCAGGTGCAGGCGTCCGTGGCGCTGGCCTCGAAGGCCGACGTCGAAGCCGCGGTATCGGCCGCGCAGGCGGCGTTCCCGGCCTGGGCCGCCACCACCCCGCTCAACCGCGCGCGGGTGCTGTTCAAGTTCAAGGAACTGCTGGAGGCGCACGCCGACGAGATCGCCGCGTGCATCACCTCCGAACACGGCAAGGTGCTGGCCGACGCGCGCGGTGAACTCACGCGCGGGCTGGAAGTGGTGGAGTTCGCCTGCGGCGCGCCGCACCTGCTCAAGGGCGAGCATTCGATGAACGTGGGCCGCGACGTGGATTCGTGGACCGAGTACGCGCCGCTGGGCGTGGTGGCCGGCATCACGCCGTTCAACTTCCCGTGCATGGTGCCCATGTGGATGTTCCCGGTGGCCCTGGCCTGCGGCAACACCTTCATCCTCAAGCCGTCGGAACGCGACCCCGGCACGCCGATGATCCTGGCGCGCCTGCTCAAGGAAGCCGGCCTGCCCGACGGCGTGTTCAACGTGGTGCACGGCGACAAGGAAGCCGTGGACGCACTGCTGGACGACCCGCGCGTGCAGGCGCTGAGCTTCGTCGGCTCCACGCCCATCGCCGAATACATCTACGCCCGCGGCAGCGCCAACGGCAAGCGCGTGCAGGCCCTGGGCGGCGCCAAGAACCATATGGTGGTGCTGCCCGACGCCGACATCGAAGGCGCCGCGAACGCGCTGCTGGGCGCCGGCTACGGCTCGGCGGGCGAGCGCTGCATGGCCATCTCGGTGGCGGTGTGCGTGGGCGACGCCACGGCGGACGCGCTGGTGGCGCGCCTCAAGCCCATGGTTCAAGCGCTGCGCATCGGCCCGGGCTGCCAGGGCGACCCCGACATGGGACCCCTGGTGACCGGCGCGCACCGCGACAAGGTGCGCGGCTACGTGGACACCGGCGTGGCCGAAGGCGCCGCGCTGGTGGTGGACGGCCGCGCGCTGAAGGTGCCGGGTTCGGAAGCCGGCTTCTTCCTCGGCGGCTGCCTGTTCGACCACGTCACGGCGGGCATGACGATCTACCGCGAGGAAATCTTCGGGCCGGTGGTGTGCGTGGTGCGCGCGCCCGACTTCGACGCGGCGCTGGCGCTGGTGAACTCGCACGAGTACGGCAACGGCACCGCCGTGTTCACCCGCGACGGCGACGCCGCGCGGCAGTTCGCGCACCAGGTGCAGGCGGGCATGGTGGGCATCAACGTGCCCATCCCGGTGCCCATGGCCTTCCACAGTTTCGGCGGCTGGAAGCGCAGCCTGTTCGGCCCGCTGCACATGCACGGTCCGGACGGCGTGCGCTTCTACACGCGGCTCAAGACCATGACCGCGCGCTGGCCCACCGGCGTGCGCGCGCAGGCCGAGTTCACGATGCCCACCATGAAGTGACACCCCCTGTGGGAGGGCCTTCAGGCCCGATGCCTTCCGCCGGAAAGCATCGGGCCTGAAGGCCCTCCCACAGGCACCATGAGGCCGCGATCCATGTCGACGACTGAAACGCCCGCCGTCCCCGCCACCACCGACCTGGCCTTCACCCGCACCACGCCCTACGGCAGCCAGGCCGAGCCCACGTACTCGGGCGCGCTGAGCTTTCTGCGCCGGCGCTACTCCAAAGACCTCGCCGGCGTGGACGTGGCCGTGGTCGGCGTGCCCTTCGACCTGGCCACCACCAACCGCCCGGGCACGCGCCTGGGCCCTCGCGCCATCCGCGCCGCGTCTGCGTCGCTTGCGTGGTGCCCGCCCTACGCCTGGGACTTCGACCCGCTGGATCGCCTGAACGTGGTGGACTGGGGCGACGTGTACTTCGACTCCGGCCGCCCGCACGAAGCGCCCGACGCCATCACTGCGGCCTACGCCGGCATCCTTTCGCACGGCGTGGTGCCGCTCACCCTGGGCGGCGACCACTTCGTCAGCTTCCCGGTGCTGCGCGCACTGCACGCAGTGCACGGGCCGATGGCGCTGGTGCACTTCGACGCGCACAGCGACACCTGGCGCGACGCCGAAGGCCGCATCGACCACGGCACCCTGTTCTTCCACGCCGCGCGCCTGGGCTACGTGGACCCGGCGCGTTCGATCCAGCTGGGCATGCGCACCCACAACGCCGAAACGCACGGTTTCCGGGTGCTGGACGCGCGCGAGCTGCACGCGAACGGCCTTGACGCCGCCATCGCCGCCATCCGCGAGCGCGTGGGCGGCATGAAGTGCTACGTCACCTTCGACATTGATTTCCTGGACCCCGCCTTCGCGCCGGGCACCGGCACGCCCGTGGTGGGCGGCTTCAGCACGCACCAGGCGCTGCAGCTGGTGCGCGGGCTGGCGGGCCTCGACATCGTTGGCATGGACGTGGTGGAGGTCAGCCCGCCCTACGACACCAGCGAAATCACCGCCCTGGCCGGCGCTTCGGTGGCGCAGGAGCTGCTGG
>Ga0075160_10000833_pt1 | contig 19020 bp, 15 predicted proteins | sample JI91814C2DNA_FD_70969 | JGI IMG/M metagenome (GOLD analysis project Ga0075160, IMG submission 70969) | Wastewater effluent complex algal communities from Wisconsin, to seasonally profile nutrient transformation and Carbon sequestration -... | ecosystem: Engineered > WWTP > Effluent > Algae... | reverse complement strand
TCGAAGTCGAACTTGCTCGCGTTGAAGGGGCCGAAGCCATACTTGATCGGGGTCGGCGCCACGCGGCCGATGCCATGGCTGCGGGCATAAGAGCCTTCCACGAACAGCTGGTGGTCCTTGGACAAGTTGAAGGTGCCGCGGGCAAACAAGTCGCCCTTTTCCTGGTCGGGCAGGTTGTCCAGGGTGGCAGCGTAGATGAAGCGGCAGCCGCGCATCTGGCCGCCGCTCGGGGTGGGGCCGCCCGTGGTGGCATAGGCCGAGCCCGTGCACGGTGTGTAGTTGGCACCCAGGTTCATTTCAGGGTAAGAGCCTGGGGCGATGGTGCCGATACCCGTCAATGCAACGTAGCCGGGGAAAGGCGCGCTGGACGACGGTGGGTCCGAACCAGGCACCTCGTCCACGCCACGGTTGTAGTAGCCCTGGTCAATGGCGCGGATGCGCGTGTTCTTCTGCACATTGGCGGTCAGCAGGAGGTTGAAGCCATCCGAGCCCAGGTCGCCAAAGCCCACCGCGATCGATGCACCCTTCTCGGCGCCGCCAATATTGGCCTCAGTGTTGCCATAACGCAGCGACACCTCGCCACTGCGATAGTCCTTGCGGGTGATGAAGTTGATCACCCCGCCCACCGCATCGGTGCCGTACACGGCGGAGGCACCGTCACGCAAGACTTCGATGCGCTCGATAGCGGCAAATGGAATGCTGTTCAGGTCAACAGAAGCAGCGCCGCCGATATTGCCAAAGGGATGGTTGGACAGGCGCCGCCCATTGAGCAGCACCAGGGTCGAATTGGCACCCAGGCCGCGCAGATTGGCATTCGAAGTGCCGTAACCCACACCCTGTGTGCCATCGGAAAAGGCTGCGCTGTTGGCGGAAACACGCTTGAGCAGGTCTTCAGTCGACGTGGCTCCTGTGGCATCGATTTGGGCCCGTGTGATCACGGTCACTGGCAAGGCCGTCTCGGAATCCAGGCGCTTGATCGAGGAACCTGTGACCGACACGCGCTCCAGAGTTTCCTGAGCCATGGCAGGCGCCACCAGGCTCATGCCGCCGGCATAGACCAATGCCAGAGCGGTACACAACCGTTTTTTCTTCAACATACGACACTCCTTCTTTGTTCGAATCATGTGCAGTGGGACCTGGCCGTCAGCAGGGCTGCCGGCACAAGCCGCAGGGCCACACGCGGATCGTGCGGTGGGGCGCATTCTTCGCCCCTGAAAGCCCGGGCGGGGCACGGGCAAACCCTTCGAGTTGCCTTTTCGCATCGCCGGCGCTGGTGGGCGATGACTTTTCGCACATGACAAGTACGGCGATGCAGGCCTAACCCTGGGCGCCGTGGGTGCCCGCCCAGCAAGCGGACGGCCGATCAGCCCGACTAGTGGCCGCTCAGCTCGCGCCAAGCCTGGATGGCCGACACCAGCGGCCCGAGCTCGCGGTTCAAGGCCAGCAGGGCTTCGGGTACCTGGGCTGCGTCGCCGCGCGGCCCGCTGGCCTGCTCCAGAGCGGTCGCTCGCTCGGCCAAGGTGAGCAGGCCAAGATTGCCGGCCAGGCCCTTGAGGCGGTGAGCCGCACTGCCGAGTGCGGCCGGCCCCGTGATGCGCGCCTCCTCGAACAGCGATTGATGCTGGCCATACTGCTTGGCAAAGGTACCGAGCAGCTTGGCCAGCAGCTCACGGCGGCCCGCACAGCGGGCCAAGGCGGCTTCAAAGTCAGTGCCGGGCAAATCCGGCCAGTCTGGCGTGGCGCCTGTGGGCGGGGCAGATTCCCGCTCTGGCTCCAACAAAGGCATGGGCCGGGGCTCGTCAGGAACCAGCCCAGCCTGCTCGCTGCGGCGCGGCATCTCCGCGGTGAGATTCAAAAGAGTTCGAATCAGCTCGGCCTGGTCGATCGGCTTGCTGATGTGGGCCACCATGCCTGCCGCCAGGCAGCGCTGGCGCTCTTCAGCCAGGGCATGTGCGGTCAAGGCCACCACGGGCAACTGCGGCGCCAGCTGATGCAGACGACGGGTGGTTTCGTAGCCATCCATATCGGGCATCTGCACATCCATCAGCACCAGGTCGATGCCGGCCGGGCCAGCTTCACGCAGTCGGGCAATCGCCTGCGCGCCACTGTCGGCACTCAGCACCTCGGCCCCAGCCACGGTCAGCATGTCCTGCAGGATCTCGCGGTTGATGTCGACATCGTCGGTGATCAAGAGACGCAGCCCGCGCAAGCTGCTGCCCGCCAAACGCTCACCGTCGGCTGGCAGGGCCGCTGCCAAGGCCGGCAAGCTGGCAGGCAGCTGGGCCGGATCCACCAGTTGCAGGGGCAGGCGCAGGGTGAAGCAGGAGCCCTGGCCCAGGACACTGTCCACCTCGATATCGCCGCCCATGGCGCGTGCCAGCTGGCTGCTGATGCTCAGGCCCAGACCGGTGCCACCGAACTGGCGCGTGGTGGAGCTGTCGGCTTGCTCAAAGGCCCGAAAGATGCGCGCCTGCTGCTCTGGCGCGATGCCCAGGCCGGTGTCGGTGACGGACAGGCGCAGCCAGTTCTGCTGCGCCTCCAGCGCCAGCGTGACCCGGCCCTTGTCGGTGAACTTGATGGCATTGGCGAGCAGATTCACGAGGATCTGGGTGACGCGCAAGGAATCCAGTGCCACCCAGTCGAAGCTGCACTTGTATTCCATGCGCAGGCGCAGATTCTTGGCGTCGGCGCGCTCGGAGACGAGGTCGATCACCTCCTTGGCCAGGTGCACGAGATTGCAGGGCAGGCTCTCGATGTCGAGCTTGCCGCTCTCAATCTTGGAGTAATCGAGGATGTCGTTGATCACCCCGAGCAGATGGCGGCCCGAGCGCACGATGCGCTCGAAGCCATTGCGGCTGGCCAGCGGGTCGGCACTGCGGCTCACGCCCAGCTGGGCCAGGCCGAGTACGGCGTTGAGCGGCGTGCGGATCTCGTGGCTCATATTGGCCAGGAAGTCGCTCTTGGCACGGGCCAGGCGCTCGGCCTCATCCTTGGCCACGCCGAGCTCACGCTGCAGTCGCTTGATCGACGTGACGTCGGTGCCCAGGTTGAGAATGCCGTAGTGCTGCTTGCGTGCATCGACCAGGGCGACCATGGTGAGCAGGTAGTCGTGCGGCCCGTCCTTGGGATGCTGGATCTGCCGCTCGCTGCTCAGGCTGGCCGTGCCGGCCAGCAGCTGGGCATCGCTCTCGGCGATCTCGGCCGCCACCTCGGTTGTGAACAAGCCGGCGGCCGTGCGCCCCAGCACCTGCTCGCGGCTGAAACCACTGGCCAGCTCGAAGGCGCGGTTGACGAGGGTGTAGTGGCCTTCGGTATCGCGGATGCTCAAGGTGATGGGCAGAGCCTCCAGGATGTCCTGCATGCGCTGCTTTTCGGCCTGCAGTTCGGCCGTGCGCAAGCGAACATCGTCCTCCAACCGGCCCTGCTGCACGCGCAGCTCGGCCTCGGCGCGCACGCGCGCCGTGATGTCGTGGCCGAACAGCACCACACAGGGCTGGCCGGCCAGCTGCATGCGGTCCATCTTCATGTCCCACCAGATGGGCTCGCCATCGCGCCGGCGTGACTGCCACTCGAAATACTGCGGGCCGAGGTCCAGGGTGCGCTGTACCCAGACCATCAGCGCCGGCTTGGAGTACAGGCCGCCTGGGTGCATCAGGGCGGCGTCCAGATCGGCTGCACGCTCGCAGCCGTACTTCTCCAAGGTCTGGGCATTGGCGAAACGCAGGGCGCCGGTCTCACCTTCGAGAATCTGGATGCTGGTCAGCGAGCTGTCCAGCAGCATGCGCAGGCGCTCTTCGCTCTCGCGCAACTCATGGGCCACTTTCTGCTGCGCCCGCACGGTGTCGGCCAGCAGCCGGCGCGAACCTTCCAGCGAATGCGTGACCTCCCAGAACAGCGTGCCATAGCGCAGCACCAGCCAGCCGATCAGCACCGCGGACACGCTGTAGACCACCGCATAGCTGGCCAGAGGCGGGGTGTTGCCGGCGTTCAAGCCCGAGATCACGCCTTGCCGTTCAAGCGTCCACAAGCTGATGTAGCCGATGCAAGCGGCCACCGTACCGCGCACCGCGGCCGCCGGCCCGACCATCAGGCCCAGCACCACCACCAGGGCCAGCGCACCGGACATGCCCGATGAGCGCACGCCGTTGCCGTACCAGCCGGCGGCCACGAACAGCACCAGCATCAAGGCAATGCTGAAGAAGGCGGCTGCCACCCTGGCGCCCCAGCGCATGGCAAAGAGCAAGGAGCAAACGCAAATGAAGAGCACCGCCGAACTGGTGCCGATGCGCGCCAGGCGAGCCGCCCACGGAAGCGCTGTTTCACTCAAGGTGCTGGCAATCTGGGCCAGCGCGCCCAGCATCACCAGGGCCAGAAAGACCCGGGCATTGCGCGCCATGACCGCGTCCAGGCGCGACTTGAAGCCTTGCAAGGACTGCTGCGCCGCGTCCTGAGGTGGCTCGATGGCGGAAGGCTCGTCAAAAGCCTCGGGGCTGCGGGGGCTGGCAGGCGTGGACATGGCTGCGAGGGTCAGCGCCGTGCCAGCCCGGGCTCAAATGGCGTGCTGGCCGAGTTTGTGGATCACGCGGCCTAGGAACTTTTCCACTTCCTGGCTCTTACCCAAGGCACTCATGGCCGCTTCCAGATGCTGCTTGATGATGCTGCTCAGGTGGTCTTCTTGCGACTGATTCAGGCCCAGATGCAGAAAGCTGCTCTCCACTTCGGCATTGAGGCTGTCAAACACCTGCTTGACCTCCTGCCGCTGCGCCTGGTTGCGCGCCGAGATGTCGGTCAGGGCGTCGCGCGTCATGCTGACCAGGTAGCGCACATCGGCGAGGTCCTTGGTGGCCACGGCGGCTTCCAGAGCGCCGACGCGCTGCACCGCACCTTCCACCAGCAAGGCCACATTGTCGATCGCACGCCCCATGCGCTCCGACTCGGCGCGGTCCATCTCGGCAGGGCGTTCCATGCGCAAATCGCGCACGAACAAGACCACCTGGCCGTAAGAAAAACCCGTGTGCGGGCCGAAGGGGCGGATGCGCTGGCCCTCGGTCTGCTTCTGCAGGTGGTCGAGGATGGAGTTCTCGAGCGCGCTGCAGGGGCCGCGGGCATTGCCTGAGTAAACCTCGCCGCCGGCGCGGATGCGCACACAGCCATCAAGCGCATAGCGATGCAAAGCGCTGATCATGGCGCGCGCCACCGCTTCGTAGCTGTCACAGGCGACCAGCTCGCGCTGAAACTCAAGCACCACGCCGGCCTCGCCCACCATGTCGGCGGACGACAGCACAGCATTCATCACCTCGTCGAGCTGGCCGCTGAGTTCGCGTTGGCGGTCGCGGTGGGCCAGCACCAGATTGATCTTTGCCAGCAACTCGGGCGCATCGAAAGGCTTGGCCAGGTAGTCGGCACCGCCGGCCGCATAGCCTTGCAAGCGCTCCTCGATGCTGGTGCGGGCGGAATGGAAGATCACCGGAATCTCGGCACTGGCCCCGCCGGCCTTGAGCTGGCGGCAGGTCTCGTAGCCGTCCATCTCGGGCATGTCGACATCGAGCACCACCAAGTCGGGTGGATCACTCTGGCAGCGGGCCAAGGCCTCGGCCCCGCTGGTCACCTGGCTCACCTGGAAGTCGCCTTCCAAAGTGGCCTCCAACATCTGCAAGGTCAGCTCGTCGTCATCGACCAGCAATACATGAGAACGCACCGTCATATTGTTTGACTCCCCTGGCGTACGTGCATGTTCGAAGGCGCGCCCAGCCACCCCGAACCCGGCTCCAACAGCTCTCTGGTTTCGACGCTCTGGCGCCGAACTTGAGAAAGCTGCTGGCTGCCGAACCATTGAACCAGCAAAGCCACGCAGTGACCAGCACTTCAGCCCACGCCAAGCCGAGGCTGGCGCGAGCGTGCAACGGCAGTGACCTCAAAAGCCCAGGCTCTGTCCCGCACCCGCGAGGGTGGCCAGGCCGATGGCGGCGAAGATGGCCGCGGCGATGCCGTGAACCAGACGCACCGGTATGCGGCCGGCGATGCGTTCACCCAGCAGTACGGCAGGCACATTGGCCATCATCATGCCCAGGGTGGTGCCAGCCACCACGGCCACAAAGGCTTGGTACTGGGCGGCCAGGGCGACAGTAGCAATCTGCGTCTTGTCACCCATTTCGGCCAGGAAGAAGGCGACGATGGTGGTGCCCAGCACGCCCAGCTTCAGGCCCTTGCCACCCTCTTCTTCCTCGTCAATTTTGTCGGGGATCAGGGTCCAGACGGCCATGGCGAGAAAGCCCACACCCAGCACCCAGCGCATCAGGGTGGGGCTGACCTGGGCCGTGATCCAGGCGCCCAGGGCGCCCGCGCCGGCATGGTTGACCACGGTGGCGATGAAGATGCCCAGGATGATGGGCAGGGGTTTGCGAAAGCGCGCAGCCAGCAAGAAGGCCAGAAGCTGGGTTTTGTCGCCGATTTCAGCGAGGGCGACGATGCCTGTGGAGACGAGGAAGGCTTCCATGGTGCGAGAACACATTTCCTGCGGCCGGCATGTAAGGAACCGATGACCACGCACACGCCGGCCGCAAAGCAGGTGTGGGTGGTCAAAGGTCTTGCCAGGGGTCAGGTCTTGCGCGGCGCAAGCTCTGACACTGCCCGCGCCATGGTCGAACGCTCGACCAAGTGTGTTGACGCGGGCCTGCAGCTCGATCCGAGCTGCGGCGGCTACTCCCCAATGACCGGCAGATTGTAGTCGGCGCGGCCGCCGGTCCCCGCTTATCGGCGTCCGCCGCGCTTCAAGGTCGGGCTGGCGAGGTCGATGTCGTCCGCTTTCAGCAGCAAGGCATCGGGGAACTGCTGCCGCAGGGCAAGGCCGCCTTGCTTGAAGTCGGCCACGATGACGGTACGCAGGCGTTCTGCCTGCCAATGACGGCTGGCCAGCAAGCGGGTCGATTCGGCGTCCAGGGCCGCCAGTTCCTCGGGCACACGGCTCAGCTCGGCCAGCGGGCGGCCGCGGATCAGGCTGTCGGCCGCCAGACCTGCCAGGCCGGCGGTCGTTTCGAGCTGACGGCCGAACTCACCGATCAGCACGGAGCGACGCGCCACCAGTTCCGGGTCGGGCACACGTTCGCTGGCCATGCGGCGAATTTCCTGCTGCAGGAGGGCGGCCACCTCGCCCGCGCTTTCGTGTTTGGTCTGGGCGCTGGTGACCAGCACCGCCCCGCCAGGCAGAGCCTCGATGCCACTGGCCGCGCCGTAGCTGAGGCCACGCTTGATGCGCACCTCCTGGTTGATGCGCGAAGAATAGCCCTGGCCCAGCACCGTGTTGGCCAGGGCATTGGCCTGCTGAGTCACCACCTCCAGCGCCTGCGTCTCGGCTTGCAGCTGCGCCAGTGGCACGGGGCTGGGCGCGGCGGCGGGCGCCATCACCAAGACCGCGCTCTGGCCGGCGCCAGGCAGATCCACCAACACCGTCTTGGCCGCCATCGGCTTGGGCGCCAGCGCCGGCATGGCGGGCAAGGCCTGGCGAGGGCCGCGCCACTTGCCGAAATGCTTGTCGGCCAAGGCGCGCGCCTGGCCCGCGTCGATATCGCCGGCCAGGATCAAGGTGACACGCTCGGGGCGCACATGGAGGCGGTGGAAGGCACGCACGTCGTCGAGCTGAATGCGAGCCAAGGTCGCCGCCGTGGCCTGGCGGCCTTGTGGGCTCTCGCCCCAGTACAGGCGGCGCGCCACTTGCGCGCCCAGTTGGGCGGGGTCGGAGCGGCCCATCTTGAGGGCATCGGCCGCCTGCGCCTGCAGGCGGCCGAACTCATCCTCCGCCAAGCTGGGGCTGCGCAGCATCTCGGCCAGCAGGCCCAGACTGGCGTCCAGTCGGTTGCTGGCCACCGTCACACCGAGCTGGCTGCTGCGCGAACCGCTGCCGATTTCCAACTGCGTGCCCAGGCCTTCAACCGCCGCAGCCAGTTCGCTGGCCGACACCACCCCGGCCGTGCGCTGCACGCCCTTGCCCAGCATGGCGACCGTCAGCTCGGCCAGACCCGCCTTGCCGACCGGGTCATAAACGGCGCCGGTCTGCAACAGCAACCAGGCCGAGACCAAGGGCTGGCTGCGGCGCTCGACCACGGCCAGGCCCAGACCATTGGGCAGGCGCGACTGTCTGAAAGCCGGCATCTCCAGAGGCTGAGCCGAAGCGGGCCGAGGTGGCGAATCAAAGCCTTGCTGGGCCAGCGCCAAGCCGGGCAGGGTCGATGCGATGACCAGGGCCAGCTGCAGCGCCGTCCGGCAGCGCGTCCAAGGCATGCTCATGGCTTGCCTCCCTTCTTCTTGGGCGCCGAGCCATCGGCCTCGTACAGCACCGTGACACGCGCACCGCGCAGCACATCGCGCTTGAGCACGCGCTGCACATCCGCGGCCGTGACAGCCTGCAGATCGTTCAGCTCACGGTTCACCCACTGCACATCGCCGCGCAGCAAGGCCGCTTCGCCCAACACCTCGCCTAGACCCAAAGGCGTCTGGCGGCGGATCAGGGCCGCGGTCAGCAGCTGTGCCTTGACCTTTTCAAGCTCGGCCGGCGCGATCGGCTCCTCAGCCAGAAGCTGCAGCTCCTTGGCCAGCGGCGCCACCAAATCGGAAGCACTTTGCTTGCCCGCGGCCACCGCATGTGCAACCAGCAAGCCCGCATCGGCGTTGAGTTGGGCTTCGAAACCGGCACTCTGGGCCAGCTGCGCGCGGCGCACCAGGCTTTCATTGAGGCGCGAAGACTCGCCCATGGCGAGCAAACCCTGCGCCACCTGCCAGACCGGCGCATCGGCGCTGGAGGCCTTGGGGCCTTGCCAGATCAGCATGGCGGCCGGCAGCGGCACATTGGGCGCTTTGAGCTGGTGCAGCTCGTCGCGCGCCCGGCGTGGCTCGACCACCTGGACGCGCGGCACCGGGCCGCCCGGCTGGCGAATGCTGCCGAAATAATGATTGACCCAGCGGTTCAGCTGCACCGGATCAAAGGCGCCGGTGACGATCAGGACGGCGTTGTCTGGCCGGTAGTACTGGGCATGGAAGGCACTGACATCCTGCACGGTGGCGGCGTCCAGCTCCTCGATGCTGCCGATCACGGGGCGGCGGTAGGGGTGCAGCTGATACCCCAGGCGCGGCACGGCGTTGAACAGGCGCCCATAAGGCTCGGCCAGCACGCGCTGGCGGAACTCCTCCTTGACGACGGCGCGCTCGCTGTCGAAATTGGCCTGGTCCACGCTCAGATTGGACATGCGCTCGGCCTCGGCCCAGAGCAAGGGCTCCAGGTGGTGGGCCGGCACGACGCTGTGGTAAGCCGTCATGTCATCGGCGGTGAAAGCATTGTTGCTGCCGCCCACGTCTTCGGTCATGCGGTCGAACTGCTCGTTGGCCATGTAGCGGGTGCGCTTGAACATCATGTGTTCGAACAGATGCGCGAAGCCACTGCGACCGGCCGGGTCGTCCCTGCCGCCCACCCGATACCAGACCTGCACGCTGACCGTGGCACCAGCCTGGGGCAAGGCGATCAGCTCCAGGCCATTGGCCAGGATGCGGCGCTCGAAGGCCAGGGGCGCAATCTTCAGCGGCGCCGCCAAGGGCTCGGCGCTTGCGGTGGCTTGAGCCTGGGCCACCGGGTTCCAAGCAGCCAGCAACAGCATGCCAGCGCCGGCCAGCATGCAGCGGCGCCGCGCCCGCGCGACCAGCTCCTCCTCGGCCCCCGTCTTGTCGTTTCTGTACTTGCTGCTCACGCTGATCCCATCTTCTGATGCTGTTACGCCTCACGCAGGCGCCCATGCTGCCACAAGGGCGCATGCGGCCCATGAAAACCAGCCCGGCGGGCCCGAATGTGAATACCGCCAGCGCGCCTTGCTGACATCTCGTGTCAGCAGCCCACTGGCAAGATGCGCAGGCCGCTCTGGCCTGACCGAGGAGACCCCTGCATGAACTATGCCTACACCCTTGTTTACGTGGCCGACGTGGCCGCCTCGCTGGCCTTCTTCGAGGCTGCCTTTGGCTTGAAACGCCGTTTCCTCCATGAGTCGGGCGCCTACGGTGAGCTGGACACCGGCGCCACCGCACTGGCCTTCGTCGACCATGAAACAGCGCTGGACAGCGTCGGCCAGCCCTATGTGGTGGCGGCCGACAGCGAGCGCCCCTTGGGCATGGAAGTCGGCTTCACGACCGACGACGTGCCCGCCGCCTTCGCACGCGCTGTCGCCGCCGGCGCCACGCCAATCAAGGCCCCTCTGACCAAGCCCTGGGGGCAAACCGTCGCCTATGTGCGCTGCCCCGATGGCAGTCTGGTCGAGCTCTGCACCCCCATGGCCTGAAACCGATGCGCGGCCTCGGCCCCCGCAGCCGCGAGCAACTGGCCGCCCTGGGCATCCACGAGCTCGCGCAGCTGCAAGCACATGATGCCTATGCACTCTATGCACAGATCAAGGCACGCTGGCCTGGAGCCAGCCTCAATCTGCTCTACGCCTTGATGGGCGCACAGGAAGACCGTGACTGGCGCGAGATGGCCCGCGAGCGGCGCAGCGAGGCTCTGCTGCGTCTCGACGATATGGGGCTGGCTCCCCGCTGAACCCTGATGCGAGAACCATGAAGCCTGACATCCTCACCGACCCCCTGGCTCAGCATTTGCTCAGCATGGCCTACAACAATGCCTGGGCCAACCACCGCCTGTTGGCAGCCTGTGCCCAGCTCAGCCAGGCCGACTTCGAGGCCCAGCGCTGCAGCTTTTTCCCCAGCATCCAGGCGACGCTGAACCACAATCTCTGCGTGGACTGGTTCTACGTCGACGCGCTGGAGCGTGAGCTGGCCGGTCAAGCGCCACACCCGGACTGCTACCAGTTCTTCGCCGTGGATCTGCCCTTTCAAACCGCCGCCGAGCTGCAGCGCGAGCAAGCCACCGCCGACCGGCGCCTGCTGGCCTATTGCGCGGCCCAATGCGACCGCGAGCTCGGCCGCATCGTCACCATCGCCCGGCCGGGCGGCGCGCAGCAGGACAGCCGCACGCGCCTGCTCGCCCATGTGTTCCAGCACCAGATCCACCATCGCGGCCAGGTGCACGCCATGCTGGCAGGCACTGCCATCCCGCCGCCCCAGCTGGATGAATTCTTTTGCGCCGGGGAAGCCGAGCTGCGCGCCGAGGAGTTTCGCGCTCTGGCGTGGAGCGAGGCCGAGATCTGGAGCTGATCCAGCGCTGCCTCAAGCCTCCGGCGTGCCCAGGGCCTGCAGGGCTTGGCGCGTGTCGCTGAGCACGCGCTGGGCGACGCGCCGTTCGGTGTCAGGGAGACGGCGGGCAGCCTCGGCCTCCAGCAGCAGCGGGCGCAGCAAGGCATTGGCGCTGGCACGAAATTCCTGCCCCAGGGTGTCGAGCTGGGCAAAGCTGTCGGCCCGCATCAGCGTCAGCCGCTCACGCAGCGCCGCCTCGAAGGCCTCGCGCTTGTGGCGCAGCTCTTCGTCCTTGCGGCCCGCCTTGTCCATCATCCACTTGAGCAGGCCGGCCACCAGCATGGCCCCACCGGCCAGCGGCACGACCGGCGCGATCATCGGCAGCACCACGGCCGCCCCCAGGGCATAGACGGCCACGCCGGAGCCGGCGGCCGCCACCACGCCGGCACCCAAAGTCAGCTCGGCGGCACTCTCGGCCGTGTTCTTCATGCGGGTGCTGATCTGCAGGGCCGGCATCAAGCTGCGCAGCTGGCTGTGGTGCGGGCGCTGCAGCACGCTGGCGTGCACCAGGCTGAACTCCTCGCGGAACAAGCGCAACTCCTCCTTCATCAAGCGCAGCTGGCCCTCATGGCGGCGTGCGGCGCGGTCCAGGCGCCGCTCGAGCTCCTTGGCGAAGGTGGAGCGGGCCATCTCGGCCCAGACCTTGTGCTCGGTCCAGTCGTCGCTGCGCAAGCGCTCCAGCATTTGCAGTTCGACGGCGTTGCCGGCGTCGTGGATCAATTCCTCGAAATCCTCGTCGAATCCACGCTTCTCATGCTCGATGCGTGCCGCCATCATGGCCAGGCGCTGCCCCACTTGCTGGAACAGCTGCTCGACCCGCTGCGCATAGGCCGCCGCGGAACCGGTCGCGCCAGCATCGGGCGCTGCTGCCTGCAAGCCGCGCTCGAACTCGCTCAAGCGCCGGGCCAGCACGCTGAGGCTGGAGCTCATGCCCTGCTGCAGCACCCGCTCGTCACTGAGACCGTCGAGGTAACGGGCCACGCCCTGGACAAGATCGACATCGCCAGACAAACGGGCCGCGGTCTGCGCGGCCGGCAGCAAGGGGCGGCCGCCCAGCAGGCGGGCCGAATGCCGGCTCACCGTCTTCCACAACGAGGGCGCGCCGCCGCCTTCGGCCGAGCGCAGGCCCTCCTGCGCTGGCAGCAGCAAGGCTTGCGCCAGCTCGGCAGCGAAGCGGGTGGCCTGATCGCCCTGCAGCTGCAGCAGCGGCTGGGCATCCTGAAAGGCCTGGCGGCGCTGCGCCTCGGGCAGCTCGGCGCTGGCGCGCTTGAGCTGGGCAAACGCCGTCCTCTGATCGGCCGGCGATTCCAGCGCACGCAGCGCCGCATGGGCGGCCAAGGCCGAGTCCTGCAATCGCAGGGCCAATGCGGAGACGAGTTCGTACTCGCCCAACGTGACAAAGCCATCCGCCGCCGCCAAAGCGGCCAGGGCGCGAATGAAGGCCGCGGAAAACCCGCCCTCCTCGCGGGCGAATTGGTCCAGATCGGGCCGATCCAGCAGCAGTGACGCACTGACAGCCTCGCTCGTGCTGGGCTTGCCGGATTGTTGCGAAGAACTCAAGGGGCTACACCTTCTGTACGCATCGAAGGCTTGATCGTCCCAGATTTTCCGGCGTCAAGGCTGCTCAGGCCAGCCAATGGTTGCCAGCCAGACCCAGCAGCCACAGCGCGCAGCCCGCGCCAGCGGCGAACATGGTCAGCGGCGTCTCGCGGCCCGAACGCTCCAACAGGGTGAAAGGAAAGGTCAGGCAGTCCAGCACATATTGCTTGGGATGGGCGCCACCGCCGAGAAACATCAGGGCCAAGCCAGCGCCCTCCATGGCGGAAAAGGTTTCGCCGCGCCGAAGGCAGGCAGCGGCCCAGATCAGAGCCACGCAGGCCGCGCCGATGAAAAGGGCGCAGAGCAGGTATTCGCCGAGGTCGTAGTGAGGAGCTTCGTCACGCATCGGCGAGCAGCGTAGCAGCGCGGCGCCGGAAAGCCAGGCCCGGCAAACCCGCGGCCGATGTACTTTGGGTCGTCGGAGCCGTGGCAGCTGGCACGGCCGGAGTTGCTCAGGATGTGCTTCAGGAGGCTTTGGCCCCGTGGCATTCAAGTAGTTTCATATTGCCGTGCCAGTGCCTGCGCCACCCGCCCGATCAAATCCAGCGGCAGCGCCTCGGCATGCGGGAAGGACAGATTGCCCTTGGGTCCGCGGTAAGCCATGGTCTCGGCGATCAGGGGCGGGTCGATGTTCAAAGGCGGGTAGACACCCAGGTGCTTCTTGAAGGCGGCGAAGTAAATGAAAACGCGGCCGTTCGGCAGCCTGAAGGCCGGCATGCGGTAGCTGATGCAAGGGCTGATGCCGGGCACCCGGGTCTCAAGCTCCTGGCGCAGCTGCAAGAGCCTGGCTCGCACGGGCTCGGCAAAGCCGGCAATGTAAGCGGATTGATCGAAGTCTGGCATGGGTCGCCCTCCAAGGTTCGCGTCCGCGAAACCATAGCGCTCCACCCTGCCAGTGCAACAGTGCTGAGCCGAAAAGCAGGCGAAAACACTGCCATTTGGCGACCGATTCTGCCCGCCACGGCGCGCAGAATCAGTCGGATCCATGTGCGCCCAGCGCCCTCTCCGTTTTCAGGCCCCGTCCAGGAGTCATTCAGCCATGCTCAACCGCCTTCAGATTTCCCAACGCTTTTTCATCGTCATGGTGCTGTACTGGCTGACCTTCTTGTTGCTGGCAGGGCCGGCCATCTGGGGTTTGCTGGGCAGTTCGCGCAGCCTGGATGATGTGGCCAGGGTGCGCGTTGAGTCGCTGACCAACCTGAGCCATCTGATCAAGCAGAACCAAGCCAACCGGACCGAAATACTGCTGAGCTTCCAGCATGCGCCGAACAGCCCCTTGGCCGCCATCCATGACCACCCCGTGAATGTCCACCTGGACGCGATTGCCAAGCGCCGCAGCGAAAACGACTCGCTCTGGCCCAAAATTCAAGCCAGCTTCAGCAGTGCCGAGGGCAAAGCCTTGTACCAGGACGCCGATGAAAAGCGCAAGGCTTGGACGGCCAAGGCCGACGAGGCGCTGACGGCGCTGCGCGGTGGCGACTACTCCGATGCGGTGATGGCTGCCTTTCTGAAAGCTGGCCGGACCGAAGGCGCGGCATTGTTCCAAGCCCTGGAAACATTGGAGGCCTACCAGGCCAAGCAATCGATCGCCTCGGCCGCCGAAGCGAGCGCCAACACCTCGCGCCTGCTGAGCCTTTTCATCGCCCTGGCCTTGCTCCTGGGTCTACCGGCGTCCTGGATGTTCCTGAGTCTGCTCTCGCGCATCCGCAGCGGCTTTGACAAGGCGGACGAATTGTCGACCGCCATTGCCAATGGCAACCTGACCCTGGAAGCCCATACCGATGGCGCCGATGAGATCAGCCATTTGCTGACCCAGATGGCCGCCATGCGCAGCCGCCTGCTGACGCTGATCCGCGACGTTCGCATCGCCGCGGAAGGCGTGCAGGTGGCCGCCACCGAGGTGGCGGATGGCAATATGGATCTGTCCACCCGCACCGAGCAAACCGCCAGCAATCTGCAACAGACCGCCAGCACCACCGATGAGCTCAGCACCACGGTCCGCCAGAATGCGGACAACGCCGTGCAGGCCAACCAGCTGGCCAAGGGCGCCTCTGAAGTGGCCGACCGGGGCGGCGCCGTGGTCGGCCAGGTGGTGGAGACCATGCGCGGCATCAATGAAAGCAGCCGCAAGATCGCCGACATCATCGGCGTGATCGATTCGATCGCCTTCCAGACCAACATCCTGGCCTTGAATGCAGCGGTGGAAGCCGCACGCGCCGGCGAGCAGGGCCGGGGTTTCGCTGTGGTGGCGTCCGAGGTGCGCAGCCTGGCCCAGCGCAGCGCAGAAGCCGCGCGTGAAATCAAGGGCCTGATCAACGCCAGCGTCGAGCATGTCGAGCAAGGCACAGCCTTGGTCGACCGCGCCGGCAGCACCATGCAAGAAGTGGTCAGCGCCATCCAGCGCGTCACCGACATCGTCGGCGAAATCAGCGTGGCCAGCCGCGAACAGAGCGAGGGCGTCGCGACGGTGGGGCACTCCATCACCCAGATGGACCAGGCCACCCAACAGAACGCCGCCTTGGTGGAAGAAAGCGCGGCCGCCGCTGCCAGCCTGCGCGACCAGGCCGATCAGCTGGTCATTGCCGTGTCGGATTTCCGCCTGCCCTGATGCTGGCGGCAGAGCCGCCTGCGCCCTGCCCCCCACTGCACTTCATCGGCGCTACATGCAGGCGGTGCCACCGCCTGGCCTGCCTATCGCAGGCCGCCCCAGACCCGCCATGTCTCATGACTATGCTGCGGGTCTCTTTTCATTCGTCTCACGAGGTGCTCACTCATGACTCCTGTTCGCCCATTCGGTCTTGCTTCCCTGTCCCTGCTACCGCTGAGTCTGGCGCTGGCCGCAGCCTTGCCGACAGCCGCACAAGCGGCCACCGCGTCCACGGCCAAGGCGAGCAGCCTGGCGGTCGAGACGCCGCTGATCGCACGCTCCGCCTTGTTCGGCAACCCGGTCAAAAGCAGCGCCCGACTGAGTCCCGATGGCCAGTGGTTGTCCTGGATGGCACCGGTGAATGGCGTGATGAATGTCTGGGTGGCGCCAGCCGACAAGCCCGAAGCGGCCAAGGCCGTCACCGACTCCAAGGACCGCCCGATTCCGAGTCATTTCTGGTCGGGCAACAGCCAGCAGGTGCTGTTCGTCAAGGACAACGCCGGCGACGAGAACTTCCACCTCTACGGCGTGGACATCAAGACCGGCGCGCAGCGTGACTACACACCTTTCGACAAGGTTCGCGTGCGCCCCATCGGCTTCTCGACACGGCGCGTCGATGAGATGCTGGTCGGCATCAACAACCGCGATCCGCGCTGGCACGATGTGCACCTGCTCAACCTCAAGACCGGTGAGCTGAAGCTGCTCATGCAGGCAGATGGCTATGCCGGATTCCAGGCCGACAACGATCTGAACCTGCGCCTGGCCCTGCGCCCCAATGCCAGCGGTGGCATGGACTTCTTCAAGGTGCAGGATGGCAAGGTCGAAGAAAAACCCCATCTGAGCACCAATCTGGAGAACAGCAGCACCTCGCCCCTGGGCTTCACCCACGACGGCAAGACCCTGTACTGGATGGACTCCCGCGAGAGCGACACCACGGCCGTGATCGCCGAAGAGGTGGCCAGTGGCAAGCGTACCGTGTTGGCACAAGACGCCCGCGCTGACCTCGGCGACACCTTGCGCGACCCGAGCAGCGGCGAGGTGCAAGCCTATGCCGTCGAGTACCTGACCAGCGAATGGAAGTTCCTGGACAAGACGCTCAAAGCCGATTTCGATTGGTTGCAAAAGCAGCTGGGCAAGGGCCAGGTTTTTGTGGCCAGCCGCACCCGCAACGACGACAAATGGATTGTCGGCATCGACCCGGTCTCCAAGGTCGCTGCCACCTATCTTTACGACCGCAAGGCCAAGAAGCTGCAGACGCTCTACGTCGCCCGCCCCGAGCTGCAAGGCGCCCCCCTGGTGGACATGCACGGCGTGGAGATCAAAGCCCGCGACGGCCTGATCCTGCCCAGCTACCTGACCCTGCCCAAAGAAGCCGACAAGAACGGCGACGGCAAGGCCGACAAGCCCGTGCCCATGGTGCTGTTCGTGCACGGTGGCCCTTGGGGCCGCGACGGCCATGGCTACAACGGCTACCACCAGTGGCTGGCCAATCGCGGTTATGCCGTGCTGGCGGTCAACTTCCGCGCCTCCACAGGCTTTGGCAAGAAGTTCCTCAATGCCGGCAACAAGCAATGGGGCCTGGCCATGCACAACGACCTGCTGGACGCCGTGGACTGGGCCATCAAGCAAGGCGTGACGACCAAGGACAAGGTCGCCATCATGGGCGGCAGTTATGGCGGCTACGCGGCCCTGGCCGGCGTGGCCTTCACGCCGACCACCTTTGCCTGCGCCGTGGACATCGTCGGCCCGTCCAACCTGGAGACCCTGCTCAGCACAATCCCTCCGTATTGGGAAGCCGGCCGCAAGCAGATGTACAGCCGCATGGGTGACCCGACGACCGAAGAAGGCAAAGCCATCTTGCGCGCCGCCTCGCCGCTCTACAAGGCCGACCAGATCGTGCGCCCCCTGCTGATCGGCCAAGGTGCCAACGACCCGCGCGTCAAGCAAGCCGAGAGCGACCAGATCGTCCAGGCCATGCAAGCCAAGAAGATCCCGGTCACCTATGTGCTCTACCCCGACGAGGGCCACGGCTTCAACAAGCCCAACAACCGCATCGGCTTCAACGCCGTGGCCGAGGCTTTCCTGGGCCAATGCCTGGGCGGTCGTGTCGAGCCCCTGGGCGAGACCGTGCGCCAGTCCACCGCGCAAATCGTGACGGGTGCGGAGCATGTGCCGGGGCTGGAGGCTGCGGCGAAAAAGTAGAGCGTGGCTGAAGGCCGGGCGCTTCCATTGGGAGTGCCTGGCCACCCGCATCAGGGCGGCAAGAGGCGCACGATGTCTTTGCAGCCTTGGTGGAAGCGGCTCTGGCGCGCGTAGTCCAAAGCCCGCATTCCCTCATCGTTGGCTATCTGGGCGTCGGCACCGCGAGCAAGCAAGCGCTGCGCCACCACGGGCCGACAAAACTTGGCCGCCTTCACCAGGCCGGTGTCGCCCCGCGAGTGATCGCGGGCATCGGGACTGAGGCCGCGGTCCAGCCACTGTTCCACCGTGGCCAAATCGCCGGTGGACGCCGCGTTGTGAAAGGCGATTCGGTCCTGGGTCGAGAACAGGCCGGGTGGGCAAGAGCCTCGGCTCCAGCGCATGCGGGATCCCATGCGGCGCAAATACAGCTGCCCTTCACTCAGGCTGAGCACCTCATGGGCACCCACATCCGTCATGTGCAGTGAACCGTCGCTCAGCCGCCACTGCCCCTGCTGCTGAAAGCTGCCCTCGGTCCAGGTGTAGCGCCCGTCCTTGAGGAGCTGAATCTCGACTTTCTCTTCCAGCGTCTGGCCGAAACCCTCGATCTCACGGAAGCACCACTCGCCCTGGAGTTGCGCTTCAGTCGCCGGCGTCGCCACGCCCGGTGTTGCCAGCAGAACCCATGCAGCCGCGAGGCCGCATCGGGTCGCTGGCGAAGGTTTCACAAGCAGGCCTTCATTTCGTCTTCAAGTTTCTTGTCCAGACCACCGAACAAGCTGCCTGCCAAGCTGGCCATCGCAGGATCGACATCGGCTGCGGGCTTCTTCTTGCTCTTGGCCAGTTCACGCTTGATCTCTTCGTACTCCGCGGCCGACTTGCAAGGGCGGCCAGAGGGCGCAAGGCCTGTGCGGCCCACTGCAGCGCTCTGGGCTGCGCGCTTGGGCGCCGCAGCAGCAGACGGTGTCGGAGCCGACTCGTAGCGCGTGTCCAGCTGAGTCTCTTTCTGGTCTTGCGGGCAAGGCATCTGCTGGATGCTGACGGCGCCCTTGGCGTCAATGCATTTGAACTGGGCGTGTGCCAGACCAGCGACAGCGACAAGCGCCAAAGCCACCATCGAACGCGCAGCCAGCGCACGGGTCGTTCCAAAAGTCATGAGGGAAATGCTCCAAACAGCGGCCGGACCAGCCGGCGACGGTCGGAATTATCTTGAAGCCCCTTCACACACCCGGGCTACAAAGACGCCGCGGCGCGGCACTTTTTCTCACATTTGGACGTACTCACGCCGCAGCACCCAACATCCCCCGCTCTTCGATGAAACGCACCACCTCGGCCACGCCGGCCAGGGTCTTGAGGTTGCTCATCACGAAAGG
>Ga0075160_10000829_pt1 | contig 19059 bp, 23 predicted proteins | sample JI91814C2DNA_FD_70969 | JGI IMG/M metagenome (GOLD analysis project Ga0075160, IMG submission 70969) | Wastewater effluent complex algal communities from Wisconsin, to seasonally profile nutrient transformation and Carbon sequestration -... | ecosystem: Engineered > WWTP > Effluent > Algae... | reverse complement strand
GACGTAGTCCCACCCCAGCTTCGGGCTGTCGACATCGACCGTCATGGCCTTGCCGAAGTTAGCCAGGGTGAACACGAACTTGCGGTAGCCGTGGTCGTGCATCAAGTACAAGTCGTAGCGGCTCGCCCTGGCCTCGCCGATCAGGTGGACCATGTCCAGCCAGTCCGACGGCTCCTGGTAGACGATCTCGTCGGCCGCCACGTCGAGGGGACGCAGGTTCATCTCAGGCATTGCACGCCTCGCTCTCTCGGATCACGCCCGTGCAGTAGTAGCAGAGGGGCTCCTTCTCGTACGGCTGCCGGTCCTTGCCCGTGTGCAGCGTCCTGCCGCACAACGAGGCGTCTCCCTGGCCCGGGCCGACTGCGTACGCATGGGCCGTCTTCGCCCTCGGGTTGCGGAACCACTGCACCTGCATGGGTGCGAGATTACTAGCAAGCTAGCTAGGAGTCAACTATCTCTTGGGACGATCCGCAGACCGACCCATCCGCAGCGTGAGCACACGAACTTCACCCGGACGATCTCCCGTGCGGGGACGAAGGTGAAGGTCTCCACCACGTCTCTCCTCGGGCACGGTCGGCCAGTTGGGTCGTCGTGCGGCTCGATGACTCGACGGATGAGCGGCTCGGGCTGTTGAGTCGCACTCGGCATGATCACCCATCATGGCAGACTCCGCCCACCTGGCTCAGTCTCGACGTCGATCATGTCCGCACTGAGGATGATGAATCCATCCTTGCCGAAGATCTTCTCCAGCATCGGACTCAGGCGGTTCACGATCTCCTCAGTCAGCCCATAGACGCGCAAGATCACCTTCACTCCTTTGGGGATGACCCTGACATCGAACAGGTCCGAGAGCAGGACGCACCGGCCCTCGCCCAGCCGCTCGCGCAGGTTGGCGTCGAAGTTGTTGGCCATCTCCTGGGTCATCCCCGGGGCGCGCACCACGAGCTTGTCATCTGGGCGCAGGATCATGATCTCGCCCGAGATGCCCATCACCATGTCCGGCTCGTTCTTCAAGTTCAACCATCCCTTCGGTAGTTCACCCATCGTTGCAGACGGCACAGGAGCGCTTGTGCATGGCGAGGCCGATGGTGGTGACCACCCGCCCGCACTTGGCAGTGGTGTGCTCGATGTGTCGATCGGTCCACCAACGCTTCGGGTTGCCGTCACGGGACGTAGCCGTCCGCTCCGCAGTCGGGGCACGACACCTTCTGGCCACGGGGCGTCCGAGGCCAGTGGCGACTGGCCAGACGGATCGCCTGTACGGCCTCGTTGCTCATCGAGGTACCTCGCGGTGGTCAGGGCAGCACGGCGTCATCCGTGCGTGCTGCCAGCACTTGGTCGATCCCGAGATTGCCTGTCGACGGCAGGGACGGGTCTTCCAGCTCTGTGGTTCGTCGCCGGGGTAGGCGACTCTGCATTGGCATCTCATCGAGCCCACCGAGGGAGTCGAACCCCCGGAGCAACCCCGGCTATCCGGGCCAGCAGGCGGTACCTGTCCTGCTCGCACTGATCGGCTTCCTCGACGTGCCGCGCCATCCCGTTCTGATCGCTTCGAGTCGCGCCACCTTCTCGGGGTCGCACGAGTGGGGACGATACCCCTTGGTCTTCTTCCGGTCCCGGGCTCGAACGTAGGTGGCGATCCAGCGCCCGGTGTAGACGCCCTCCTCGTCGACCTCCTCCTTGAGGCGGTACGCACCGTGCTCGACCTTCTCGGCATCGAGTGCGATCCCGATCGTGCCCCGGCCCCGCATGACGTTGCCGTAGCGCACCACGGCTGCGCACTTGCGACAGTACGCCTCGTCAGGCTTCAGCTCGGTCATCGTGCACCCCTCCTCTTGTCGACCATCGTCCAGAGCTGATCGAGCCCGGGGTGACGCGAGTACAGGTCCCCCGCCTCGGTGCGCTGGTTGACCTGGATCCGCAACGTGTTGAATCCGCCCGTTCCGATGTCGATGCGGCAGCGGTGCTCGAACGCGGCGAGCACGAGCAGCGTGAGCGACGAGTCGTCGTAGGTACTCAGTCGGCCGTGCTTCATCAGCACCATGATCCCGTCCGGCCCGCAAGCACGGAAGCCGCCGTCGGGACGGGTGAAGCCCTGGATGTTGTGCCGCCAGTTGTGTAGGGCGTGCACGGCCAGCAGCGGCTTGATGCAGCCGATCTGGACGTCGTTCAAGTCCGAGTTCGGATGCTGGCGGCGGTAGGCGGTGATCAGCTCGTCGCTCATCTCAGTACTCCCGCCAGTAGCTCGGGTCGATGTCTTCGCCGGGAGGACGCACCGTCGGCAGGTTGGCCTCTTCGAGGACTCGGGTGAGTGCCTCGATCGCACCACCCATGATGCGCACGATGGAAGCGTCCACGACCTCGCCCGCCGTCACGGGACGGATCTGCGCTCCAGTCGTCTCGTTGAAGTGGGCGATGCGAGCGTTCATCTCGCCGATCGGGCTCGGGAGGGCACGGGCTCGTCGTTCAAAGGAAGTCACGCTGCGGCCAACCTGACGAGGTGCCCCAGCGGGACACACGGGGCCATGTCAACGTTCCAGCCAATGAGGGCGGACGGATGTGACGCGGCCTCCTGTCGTCGGTTCGGACGCAACGTTCCGAACTTCACCCGACCGCGAATGAACACGACTGCCGTCGCCGATTTCATCGCCCGCTGAAAGATGCGCGTGTCGGTGTGTGACGGCATCAGTAGCACCACCGACGAGCCGCTCGCCGCGGCTGTGACGCAGCGCTCCACCCAGGGCTCTCGCGCCTTTCCGTACGGAGGGTTGACGAAGATCGTCGCCGCGTCCCACGGCTGCGTCAGCCCGTCTTGCTCGACGGTGTAGAACCGCTCGGCCCCGACGGGGTTGTCGGCAAGCGTGCAGGGATCAAGCTCGATCCTGCCGCCCAGCGCCTGCCTGACGGGACCGAGAACGTACTCGGGTGTGAGTTGCGTCTGCTGTTGGTGGGTTGCGGGGCGGTATCGCAGATCGTTGTTGAAACGGTGATGCGCCCCGCTACCAAGCGGGGCAATCTCGTCAGGATGTGTCACGTTTCCTCCAATGCGTAGGTACCTGGCACCAGTGTCGGGCCAGTGCGCTTAGCTTCGGGCCAGGATGGCCCTCGCTTTGCCTTCGCTCGGGCCGCACGTTGGCGTGCCGCCTCGCGGGCACGATACTCGGGATTCTCCATCAGCTTACGCTTCTTGGCTGCGGCACGCTCACGACGGTCCTCGTCGGACATGACTGGGCGCACCTTGACTGGACCCTTGCGAAAGCCTGTCGGGCCTGTCGGCCTGGACCTGATCCACGACGCCACGCAGCTTGATCGCTCCCTGCTGCATCGTCGTCTCCAGCTCCACAATCCTGGTGTTCAACCGCTCCGCCTCCTTCTCCAGGGCGGCAGCACGGCTCACCAGCTCGTCGGCCCGGGTGGTCAGCTCGCTGGTGCGCTCGACGAGGGTGCTGTTCTCTGCCCACGCCTGGTCGCGCTCGGCGGTGACCTGAGTGAGCGTGTCCACGAGACTGTCCACCTTGGCCGTGGCGTGGTCGATCGTCCCCTGCTGCCGGTTGAGGGTCTCGTTCAGCCGGTCCGCTCGCCCACACTGCTCCTCCGCCCGCCTCTCTGCGGCAACCTTCTCGGCGAGGTAGGTGTCTCGCTGACCCTTCAAGGTGCTGATCGACCGGTGCGCCGAGGCCAGGTCCAACTCCAGGAGCTGCACACGCTCGGACGTGGAGGGGTTGATCAGGGGGTGGGCCTCTCGCTCCATGGCCGCTGCCGCCCTGAGCAGAGCATCCCTCTCCTCCCGGAGCGTGCGCACCTGAGCGAATGCCGAGTCCCTCTCGGCCAGCGCCCTGGAGCGGTCGGTCACCAGCTTGTCCCTCTCGGCCTGACCTCGCCCCTGCTCCCGCCTCAGCTCGGCGATCTCCCTGACCCTGGAGGACGACTCCCTGACGGCGTAGTCCCTGTCCTGGCGCAGGGAGGTGTTGACGTCGCCGTTCGCATCGAGCACCTGGGTCAGCCTGGCCACCTCGGATCGGAGGTAGTCGTTCTCCAGGTTCATGGCCACCTGCTGGGCCTGGTGGTGCCCCTCGTTCTGCTCGTGGTCCCTCTCGTAGCTCTTCACCTTGTCGAGTGCGGTGGCCAGATCCCGACGTGCAGCGTGGTACGCCTCCCGGTACCGGATCAGCTCCTCGATGATCATCGTGATGTCCTTGGGGCTCATCAGGTAGGAGTGCCCCTGGAGGGCGTTGTCGTGCAGGTCCTTCAGGGGCCTCCCACCCTGGATCTTGTACTCGGCCAGCCACTCGGGAACACCGTCGGACAGGTCGAGCCAGGGGACATCGGGATCGGGATGGGGAGTGCTGGGCTGGGTGTTCATTTGACTAGCTTTCTTGATAGAAACGGGTGTTCTCGGAGGGTTGGTCGGGTGTAACTCAGGGGCGGAGGATGAAGCTCACCGTGGTGGTGATGATGGGAGCCTCGTTCCACTCGTGCTCGTCCAGGACAGGGGAAGGGATGATGAAGTTCAGGACCCTCGTCGTCCAGTCGATCACCGCCGTAGCACGAGCTGCCGACTTCTCGTAGGGCGTCAGCTCTCTGTCCAGGATCTGCTCTGCCGCCTCGAAGGCATCCTCGGCGTACAACTCGACGTACTCGCGCCTCAGCTCGGCCACCGCCTCGTGGTAGCTCAACACGACAGTCCATGCGTGTGCGGATTCCATCAGTCCCTGCTCCTCGCCACCATGTCGCGGCCGTCGTCGGTGATCACCGAGATCATCACCTGCATCCCCGTGTGGGGGTTCGTCTTGGTCACATCCCCGAACGGACGGATCAGCCCATCCCTGCGGAGATCACTGCATCGCTTCCACCAGCCGCCCGATTCGTCGTTGGCGATCCCGTCGGCTCGTTCTGCCGCCTCGAAGTCGGCCATGCCCTCTTCCCCCGCCTCGTAGAACAGCTCCAGCAGGATCCGCTTCTTGGCTCCCACCGACACCGAGATCGAGTGGGCCGCCTGCTTCGACGTCGGGGGATCGTCGGTTCGAGCGTTCAGCTTCCCCGACTCCTGCGAGGCGATCCGGGATGCTTCCTCCTGCATCGCCTTCATCTCGGCGTTGGTGAACTTGCTCGGAGGCTTGGGCGTCCACTTCTTCTTCGGGGGCACCTCGACGTAGGCCGTGTTCGCCCACTGCACCACTCCCCCGCTCTCCGGACGGCAGACGTGGCTCTTGTGTACGCCCGCCCCCAGGATGCAGGGAGCGTTCAGCTCGGGATGCACAACTCCACAGCTCACCCGGTGATCATCCCCGTGGCGACGAGGTTGGCCTTGATCTTGGAGGCCACCTGGTTCCCGTCGGTGATCTCGCTGTCCAGGATGTCGAGCGCCCAGTGGACGAACTCGTTCATGGCCACCCGTTCCGCCGTGGTGGATTCGAGCACTGCCTTCGCCGTCACGGCCAACCCACGAGGGATCGAGACGCGCAGCACGTCCACGTTCGCCTGGAGGCCCGCCTCTTCGACCATCAGCTCGACGATCGGCACCAGCACGACGGCCAACTGGATGGCGCGCTCGGGGATGAAGGCGATCTCCTTCCAACGCTGGCCGAGCTGGTTCTGCATCCACTGCGCCCGCTCCAACTGCGACACCGCCTCGGCGTACTGCTGGCGCATCTCGCTCAGCTCGTCGCTGGGCATCGGGTAGCCGTGGGGGATCACCACCTTGGAGGACAAGATGGATTCATCTCCGACCATCAGGTCGATGGAGCCCAGGTCTTCGAGGAGCTGACCCATGCCGCCCCCGACCTTCAGGCCCTCGATCATGTGCTCCAGCCGGACGATGCGAGCCACGACGTCGAAGTCCTCCTCGACCTCCTTCTCGAACACGACCGAGTCGCTCGGCTCAGGAGCCCCCACAGGCGGCGGCAGCATCTCCGAACGCCGCACGTTCTCCCGTGCCAGGGCGATCGCCGAGTCCAGCGGCATCGAGCGGTCCTTCGAGTGGATCGCCAGCACCTCCTGGTACTCCGCTGCCATCCTGTCGCTCCAGGTCGTATCCATAGGTGCTCTTCTTTCCCGGCCGCTTCTTCGGCCGACCTTGCTGCTTGGGCTTGCGGGGCGCGGCGACACGGATGATGTACGCTCGCAGCTCCTCGGCGGTCATCCGGGCCATCACGGTCTGGGTGTAGTCGCCGCTGAACTTGTGGAACTCGGTCTCGTCGACATGGCCCCACACGCCGGGCTCACGCGTCACCATGCGGTGAGCGAAGCACTCCAGCATCACGGGGCACTGTGCACAGACGGCCTTGGCCGGTCGCTCGTCGAAGACCTTGCCCGTGATGGGGAAGAACCTCTCGGTGAGCCCCTTGCACGCAGCCTGGTCGTGCCAGGTCGGTGCACGACCGACTCTGTCGATGATCGTCGCCTGATCCATACCCCGGGAGGCTAGACCTCATCGGGGTTCGCTGTCAAGCTCTCTAGGAGTTCGGGTGCATCCCCAGGGCAGCGAGCACGTCCTCGGTGAGGCGACGGGAGTCGTCCCCCAGCACGGCATCGAGCCACGGCAGTGGGCGGTTGGCATCCATCCAGCGTTGGATCGAATCCGGATCGAGCGCCTCGGTGGTGATCGAGTCGATCACGGCGAGCTTGGTCTCCATCGTGGAGTTGCCCTTGATCATCTCCGAGATCTCCTGGAGCGCATGGAGGAAGCGCTCACGGAAGTCGTGCTGGATGGTGAAGCCGACCAGCATCGGGTCGAGCACGTCGATGGTGGGTTCGGTATCAGCCATGCGAGAGATCCTAGACCCCGTCGATGGTCACTCTGTCCTCTCCGGAACCGACGCCACTGATCGTGACCCTCGGTGTGGTGGCGTTGACCAGGGTGACCCGGTCTCCCTCGTTGGACTCCAGGGTGCGGTTGATCGTCACTCGACTGCCCGGCCTGAGTGCCACGGCGTCGTCGTCGGTGAAGTACGTCGTGAGCCCGTACACCACGATGGTGGCGACGCCCGTCCCTGCCCCCGTTGCCACACGGGCGCTCTGGACGATCGACGTCGAGGACCCCACGGCCACGCCAGCGTTGAGCTTGATCGTGGTGCCGATGTTGTACGCCTGGCCGGTCGCTCCTGCCTCGGTGGCGAAGGCCAGAACGATGACACCTTCACGGAACACCGCATCGAAGGCTGCTCCTGTGGCTGACGCCTCTGTGGGTCGCAGCGACAGGTTCGGCACGCCACTGGAGGCGACACCGGCAGCACTGGCGTCCAGAGAGGGCACAACAACGTGACCCCCTGGAGCGAGCGCGGAACCGGTCGCCGTGGCAGCCTGGGCCGTCGGGGTAGAGGTACCGGTCGTGTCGAGGGCCGTACCCGAAGCTGCCGCCGCACTCGCCGAGGGGCGAACCTGATCGGTCCCCGTGGAGGCATCTCCTGTTGCCGTCGCAGCGGATGCACCCGAGGTGATCCTGACCGAAGCGTTGTAGGCCAGTCCCGACGCCGTGGCGAGGGCCGAGTTGGCGTAGACGTACGGGACGGCGATCGCCGAAGCGTTGTGGGCGATACCGGTCGCCGTCGCCAGGGCTGGCCTTGCATCGACCCGCGGAGTGGTCGAGCTGGCGGTGCCCGTTGCCGACGCCGATCCCGAGTTCGAGGAGACACTCGCACTGGCGTTGTTGGCCACTCCTGTGGCGGTCGCCTCCGTGGCATTGGCGAGACTGCTCGCACCCGTGAGGGCGATCGCATCGATGGCCGATCCCGTCGCCGTTGCCTCGATCGGTGTGGGAGAGACGCTCGGCGTGGAGTTGGACGCCGTACCGGTTGCAGTGGCCGATCCTGCGGAGGTGACGAAGGTGGACGACGCGTTGTAGGCCGAACCGACGGAGGCTGCTGCAACAGCCGCCGCCAAGATCTCGGGGACTCCGGAGAAGGCGAGGCCCGTGGCGCTCGCCGAGCCTGCCGGTACCCCGAGTACGTCTCGGGCCGTGGACGCCGTACCTGTCGCCGCCGCCTGGCCAGCGTTCGAGACGACGGTGCCCCTGGCATCGTTGGCCGTGCCGGTCGCCGTGGCCGTGCCAGCGAAGGCTGGCGTAGCGATGAGCGAAGATGCGTTCGAGGCCGATCCGGTGGCACTCGCCTGTCCGGCGTTGGCTTGGATCGAGGAGTCATCATCCTGGGCCGTGCCCGTCGCCGTCGCTGTGGCTGCCGAGGCGACCACGGTCGAGGTCGGGTTCGAGGCGGAACCCGAAGCGAGGGCGGTGCCTGCCTGGGGAGCGACGACATCGACCATCGAGCTGGCGGCACCCGTGGCCGTCGCCTCCGAGGCGTTGGAGACGACGACAGCTCGGGCGTCATGGGCGACACCTGAAGCGGTGGCTGCCGTCGCACTGGCGGTCGCGAAGACCGCTGTCGAGACCGTCGCGTTCGAGGCCGAACCAGATGCTGTCGCCTCGGAGGCATTCGGAGAGACTCGATCGGTGGCGCTCGATGCCGTGCCTGACGCCGTGGCATCAGTCGAGTTGGACGTGATCCGAACCGTGGCGTTGTGGGCTACACCTGAAGCGGTGGCCTCCGTGGAGGTACTACGGACAGCACCGATGGAGCTGTTCGCCGTCGCCGTACCAGACCCATCCGAAGCGTTGGGCCTGACCGACGCCTGGGCGTCATGTCCGACACCAGACCCAGTGGCGTCGGTGGCGTTGGCGTTCGTGGGAGGAGCAGGTCCGCCACTTTCCAGCAGGGCATACGAGCCATCTTCGAGGAGCTTCGACCACCCGCTCTCCAAGAGGATGACATCGAGCCCAGGGGGTGACGTCGGAGGCTGCTCACGTACGAGAGCGTTGTGGCCAGCTCCAGTGGCCGCTGCATTGGTAGGGCGTCCGGAGACACGAGCCGTGGCGTTGTGGGCCACCCCGGTGGCCGAGGCATCGGTAGGGAGTCCGGAGACAAGAGTTGTGGCGTTGTGCGCCACCCCGGTGGCCGAGGCGTCTTGGGACGAAGCGAACGTCGCAGGCGGTACGAGGGAGTCGTTGATGGAGACGTTGTCGATGTCCCAGCGGACAGCCGTGGCTGACCCACCACCGATCGCCTTGATGAGCACCCTGTCGTTGACCGAGTACGTCGAGTCGTTCGCGGAGATCGTCCACGTACCCGGCTCGGAAGCACCGTTGATCCAAGCCTTGACGCGAAGGTCAGCTCCATCTGCCTGAAGCCTGAGGTGGACCGTGTCGCCACTGGTGAACGAAAGGGTGGTCGAGCCCAGGGTCGTCGGGGAGAAACTGACCTGCTTCTGGAGATTCAGGTCGCCGCTGTCTCGATGCAGCGAGAGGTCGTACCAGTTGCCGTCACCAGCACCGGCAGAGCGGAACTCGATCTCGAAGTACGCCTCTGTCGTAGCATCGATCAGCACATCGATGTACATGTCGAAGGTCGTGGGGATGATGTCCTGAACCTCTTGCTGGTTCAGGGCATATGCACTCGCATCCGTGACCAGGCGGCCACGATTGCTCTGGATGTCCGACGTACCACCAGCAGGTGCCTGGTAGTTGTTCGGCCAACGAGTGCCATTCCACGCCGAGCCATTCGACCCCGTGAAGTCCTCGGAGAAGATGATGGCCATCGACTACGCCCCCTTGGGGGTTCCGGCGTTCTGTGAGTTGTTCATTCCGGTCACCCCCTTCCGAAGGTCAGGGGGCCGGGCTACTCCCAGCCCCTAGAAGCTGATCACTTGATTACGACGGGAGTGATACGTTCTCGACCATGACCGATGTGACGGCCGAGATCGCCCGTGCGCGACTGAGCTACGACCCCGAGAGCGGAGTCCTGACGTGGATCGAGGGGCGACGTCGAGGGCACGTCGCTGGGTGCCACGACAACTACGGGTACGTCGTCGTTCGCCTTCTCGGGCAGAACCACAAGGCCCACCGTCTCGTCTGGCTCATCGTCCACGGCGAGTGGCCCATAGTCGAGGTCGACCATGTGAACAACGTGCGAGACGACAACCGCCTGGTGAACCTGCGACTCGTCACCAGCTCGGGCAACGGACAGAACCAGGCGCTCACGAGCGGGCGCGGAGCATCTCGCTTCCTCGGCGTCTGCTGGGCCAAGCGCACCCGCAAGTGGCAGGCCCAGATCAAGGTCGACAGGAAGACGATCTACCTCGGGCAGTTCGCTACGGAAGAGGAGGCTGCTGAGGCGTACCGGGCGGCGAAGGAGCGCCTGCACCCCTATTCCCATCCATAGTCGAGTGCGACGACATGGGCGATGGTGCCCGTGGTGCCGACGGTACCAACGTGCTTGCAGATCAGTGCCACGAACTCACCGGGGTTGACGTAGATCGGGTTCTCGAATCGGGCCTCGGGGCCACCGGGCTGCGAGACGATCGTGGACACGGCCTGCGCTGCGGTGACGACCTGGGTGAACTCGGGCAGCATGATGCGTCGAGGGGCCTTGGTCGTGGCGGTGACGAAGGAGGCCGTCTCGGTGGTGGCCAGGGAGACGCTGGTGTGGCCGAAGGCCAGCATCCACTCGACCACGAATGGGCCACCAGCGATCACGGTCTGGATGTAGCTCATCAGCTTGATGCCGGAGATCACCAGGCGTCGACCCTGGACCGTGATGGAACCTGCCGGGTTCTGGTAGCTCATGATCACGGCGTCGGTGTTGACCGCCAGGGAGGCCGTCTCCCAGAACCGGCCACCGAGACCCGTACCGAGCGCTGCGGTGGTGTTGGTCGGGACGGCGGCGGTCGGGTTGACCAGGGTGCCGGTGGTGACGGTGCCGCCCGTCAGAGCGCCCATGGTGCCACCCGAGAGGCCCTGGTACGAGCCGAGCGTGCGGTTACCCGTCTGTGCCAGCGTCGAGGGCACGAGCGCACCACCGAGGGAGATGACGTAGTCGGTGATCAGTGTCTGGAACACGCCACCTGCTGCGCCTACGTTCGCCTGGCGCACCGACCACGGCAGGGCTGCGGAGGTGTACGGCTGACCGGCCCCGGTGTTCTCGACCACGGCCATCAGGACGTCGTCGATCCAGAACCGGCAGCGCTTCTCCGAGATCGAGACGGTGAGGAGGTAGTTGCGGTTGGCGACGAACGTGAACGGAAACACGCCCGACGTGGTTTCCACGCCGGAGCGGCTGCACACGCCGATCATGCCTGCCGAGTCGAACCGGAAGAACACACCGTCGGTGGGGGCGAAGGCAGTGGACGCACCACGGAGGAACATGCCGATGTCGACCACAACGTTGTTCGGTGGGGTCGCCGCCGAGAACGCCACGCTGGTCTCGCAGTAGATCGCCGTGGCCCCCATGCCGACCGGGAACATGGCCTGCGTACCGTGCGTCATGCCGGTGGCGGTAGCGACACCCGAGCCCGAGTTGAGCAACATGCCTGCGGCGCTGACGGTGGCCGTCATCGTGGTGAAGACGTGGGAGAACTTGCCGGTGTTCTGGGCGACGTAGTTGAACGTCTCGCGATCGAGGATCGTGTCGTGAGCGATGCGCAGGCGGTAGTCGCTGTCGACTTCGGGCGAGCGAGTGAACCGACCCCCGGTGGCGACGCCCGGATCGTTCTCGAAGAACATCGCCGGGCCGTTCTCGTCGCCGCCTCCGACCTCGGTGCCATCCGAGAGGTGGCCGGGCCAGGTGATCAGGAGACCCTTGGAGGTTGACTCGACCTTCGCTCCCCCAGATACGAGTGTCCCATCTTCGACGATGGCCATGTCAGTTCCCTCCGAGGTTGTTGGCGATGTTCGCCGTGATGTCGTTGAGCGCCTGCTCGGCGCTGGTGAACGCTTGCTGCTTCGCGAGGAGCACCGTCTCTGCCGCAGCATGGACCGCAACGGCCTCTGCCAACTCGGCAGCGGCTGTCTGCATGGCAGCCATGGCGTCCATGTAGGTCGTGACGTGAGGGGCGAGCCACTCGGGGACCTCGATGCCCTCGATGGTGGAGCCATCTTCGAGCGTGATGCTTGCTACTGCCATGGCCCTCTCCTCACTTCGAGATCTGGTAGACGATCGTGCGCTTGCCCCTGATGTGGCCCGTGAGGACCATGACGGTGAGATCGAAGGTGCCCGACCCGGACCTCGTGGTGCACTGGACGGCGTCCCACTCGAAGTCGTTGCCCACTCGATCCGTGGCCGTCTTGCCCGACGGCATGGCGATCACGTTGAACGTGGAGAGCACCTCGGCGTCGGTGATCGCGAAGGTCTTCGAGGAGACCCCACTGCTGCCGAAGTCGACCTCGATGCTCTTCCACCGAGCGAGAGCGATCGCCCCCTGTGCACGAGTCGAGCGCTTGTTCGTGCCCGACGCCGCCATCGTGGTGTCGGAGACGTCGACCCAGTCGAGGAGATCGCCATCGACGATGTCGTCGGCGGTGATGGCAGCGAGAGCGCTCGTCTTCGTGTCAGGCATGGCCTGCCTCAGCCTTCGGCAGTGAGTCCACCTTCGAGGTAGAGCGCTGCGCGGCGGAGACGTTCGGGATCATCACCGAGAAAGCCCATGGCCGTGTTGCACCGGCCGCAGCAGAGCCCGCGGACGACCGAGGTGTGGTGACAGTGCTCGACATCGAGGACTTCTCGATGCTCTTCGCACACAAGGCACCGGCCACCCTGCTTGGCGTACATGGCGAGGTAGCCACGGACGTCGAGGTCGTACGGACGGAGCTTGTTGACCAGAGGAAGGCATGAGAGGCACCAGACAGCCCTCGACCCACGCTCTGCCTCGATCGGACCATCGCACCCACCACAGATCCGCTCGCGCTGAACCCTGCGCTTGCGCCGGTAGTGCGTGTCACACAGACCGAACGCGACAGTGCGTCGGTCGCAGTCATCGACCGAGCACACCACCGGGTTGCGTCGCTTGTGTGGTTCAGGGTTCTCATCCGTGGTTCCAGTGCGACGGAGTCGCATGTAGTGCTTGTTGCAGTAGCCCCGGGCGAACGAATCGCTGGGGCACTCGATGACGGCGCATGTTGCCATCCCGGCATCTTAACACCGGAATGGATCAGACCGAAATTCTGAAGAGGCCGTTGGCCGACCACACGATCGTGAGGGTGCCACCCGTGACGCTGTTGGTGCCGCCGAGGTAGTTGAAGCACACGCCCGTGTCGGCCACCGGGGTGGTGCCGGTGCCGACGTTGCCCGAGCCCGCACCTGCCGTGCCGGTCTTGGTGTCGTTGTACAGCAGCGTGCCGTACACGTTGGCAAGCGTGGCCGCCGTGTTCGATGCCGTGTCGGTGGCGTCGAGCATGATGATGTTGGTCGAGCCCGGGAGGGTGACCGTCATGTTCGCCGCGACGCCGGACACCTGACCCGCCGTGGCACCGATCTGCACACCACCGGCTGGCCACTGACCCGCCTGGGAGACCTCGTTGGCCGTGACCCACTGGTCGGCGTCGTAGGCCGTGTTGGCTCGCGACACCGTCACGCTGGGCGTGGTGGTGTTGTTGTACAGCGCAACCTTGTAGACGTCGGTCGTGTTGCCAGCCGACTGGTCCAGGTCGAAGATGTTGTCGCCACCGAGCTGTCCGGCGACGAAGGAGGCGAAGATGCCTGATGCTGACCATGCCATGGGGTGGTTCTCCTACTGCTCGTAGCTCTTGTTGATGCACGGCGCGAAGACCATGCAGTCCTCACCGTCCTCGCGCATGGTGGTCACGGACATCACAGGGACACCGTCGCCATCGGTGGCCAGGGTGTCGGTCCCGGCGTAGTCCTCGCGCCGGTTGATGCGAAGGCCAGCCTTGACCCCCGCCTCCTTGAACGGCACCCATGCACCACGCATCCCCGAGCACTGGTGGATCGGGGTGTGGACCTGGGGGCGGTTCGAGACGTGCTGCTGAGGACACGCCGGGCAGTCCCAGTGCTGGGTGTAGTCGATGCGAACTCCGGCGTTGAACGCCCGTCCGGCTGCCTCGGTGCTCATGGTCATCCTGGACTGCTCCTCGAAGGTGATCCTCTACCTCTTCGTGTGCCCAGAAGGGGGATCAGACAGGGTTCACCCGCCATGTCAGCCCGCGAACGATGAGGCTGACGTTCCGATCGGAAACTCCGTACCTACGACCCAGCTCGACCTGAGACACTCCACCTTCGGCATACAGGCGTCTGATCTCTTCGACCCGAGCGCGATCGAGCTTGGCCGTACGGGCCATCTCGGGTCTGGGTGGACGGCGTCTCCCACGCGACTCCATGTCCCGGATGTTGTCGAGCTGGGTTCCCACCAAGAGATGACTGGGGTTCACGCATTTCGGTACATCACATGTGTGTCGAACCACCATCGAATCTGGGACCGGACCGTTCAGGCGCTCGAAGATCCATCGGTGAGCCTGATGGCCGTAGAAGTCTCCGTACCTCCTGCGCCTGCTCTTCGTCCAGAGCCAGCACTCCTCGGGACCACGCCGATCGACTCGTGACCAGAAGTACTCCTCCTGGTCAACCACTACCTTCGGCATGGGAGATCATGCGACAGGAATCGCTGCGTAGCAGAGCGTTGGATCACCGAACCAGTCTACCGTTCCCCAGTAGATCGTATCCGTCTTGATCGGATCCTGGCGCTTGCGCTCGAACTCGCACGGGCCGATCTTCGCCTCGATCATCGCCTTGGCGTCGTCGAGGGTGCGGCCACGTCCGATCTGTCGCCCGGCGACGTAGACCTCGTAGCTCTGGCGTCCTCCACCGGTCTTGTCGACCAGGATCACGCCCGGGTACTCATCCCAGATGGGGCCGTTCACGAGTCCTCGCCAGGACGGCATCGCTGCCTTGAGGATCCGGTCGACGACTGGATCCTGCCCCAGCTCGAAGCCGAAGCGTCGCCACGTCTTGGCGAGCGTCGCCCACGACGAATACCCGTCCCACCCCGGGCCGAACTCCGGCGTCGGGGGCATCGGGGTCTCCTTCAGCTCGTCCTCGAAGTTCCCAAGCGACATCCGCCGCACCGTGCGCATGTCCGGGACCACGAGATCTTCCCCGTCGTTGCCGGTGCCGACTCGCTCGCCGGAGAACCCAATGACGTCCTGGCTCTTGGCACTCTCGTACCAGCGCATCGCATCGAGATACAGCCACAGATGCCACGGGCTTCGGAAGCATGAGTAGCCCCGCTGGGTCCCACCACCGTGGAATGGCGTCGAGGTGGCGTCCTCGACCGAGAAGGGGCGCTCCCTCGGGTGCGTCCGCCAGTACAGCCGTGGTTCGAGAGCAGCCTCACGCCTCAGCGCTCGGCGCTCCTGCATCGACACGACTCGTCCCATCACCTCTTACAGAGGCGGTGGACGAGGCTCGGACAGGGTGGGTGAGTGTGCACCCTCGGCCTAAACCGCACCCGGGCTTGACGAGCCCGCCCCACCCTGTCCTCGCTCTTCGGCCCCCACCTCTCCCCAGGGGAGGTCGACCTACTTCTTCTTCGCCGCCTTGGCGGCCTCACGTTCCTCGCGCTCACGACGAGTGAGCACCTTCGGACCGTTCCACTTCTTGCACGAGCACCCCATCACCATGCAGTGGCCACGGGCATGGAAGGACTCGGAGTGGTTGCACCCCTTGCACTTCGCCTGCTGCGGTCGCTCTGCGACGACCTTCTCGCTCTTCGTTGCCATGGTGATTGAGTACCTCTCTTGGAAGGGGACAGTAACACACCCCAAGGGGACTTACTAGCGGTTGCGTCCTCGGGTAGCGACCGGTCGGGCCGGGGTACCCCGACGGGCGGCCTCCCGGCGCTCGGCCGTGAACTGGCTGAACTGGCTGATCACCGAGTTCGCATGGTCGGGGTTCTTCGGCCCCGGCAGCCCGGTGACGGCCGACAGGCTGGAGAGCTGCTCGCCGATGTAGGCGGAGACGTCGGCACCGATCAGCTCGTGGATCACGATCGAGACGGCGTCGTAGACGTCCTTCGTGGTGACCGGGCCGGAGTCCGGGTGGTCGACCTTGTCGCCCGAGAGCTTGCGCAGGAAGAGGCACTCCAGTTCGAGCAGCTCGTGGATCGGGCAGTGGATGAGGTTGAGGCTCAGGGCCGTCTTCATCGTCTCGGCCGTCTTCCAGTTCACCGCTGCCGTGGCCGTGCGCTCGTACGTCTTCGTGACCTTGAAGTTGCTCAGGCGCGAGTGGTTGCCGATGCGCTGGATGAAGCCGATCGAGTTCCACTGGTCGAAGGTGAGCTGTGTCGGCATGAAGGCGTCGACGTAGTCCTTCATTTCCTCCTCGATGACGGCATAGTCCATCTCGCCGGTCGGGAAGTCCTGGGCCTGCCACGCCTTGATCACGTCGAAGACGACGTGTGGGAGCGGCTGGCCGGGGACGAACACCTTGTGCGCCAGGGCGAAGCCGAAGTTCGAGCCCGTCTTGCCCGGGTCGGCGTGGGAGATGTAGTCGACGGTCGGCGAGCCCTTCTGCTTCATCGCCAGGCGCTCGGGCATCTCCTCCTCGGGGAACTGGGTCCACGGGGCGAACATCCGGCGCACATGCTGCTCGGGGAAGTAGGCGTCGAGCACGGTCGCCCACTTCGAGTTGTGTGAGATGAGCCCTTCGGCAACGAACGTGCCGGTGGTGGTCTCGATGTCCACGAGCCTGCGCTGGCCGACTGGCTCGATCGACGCCACGACTTTATGTCCGCTCCGGCCGTTGATTCGCCCAAGACCGCGTCCCTCCCACATCGCCGGGATGGCTTGGCGACGGATCTTGTGCCCACCGATCTGCCCAACGAACCGGAGAACCTCCGGCAACCCCTGGATGACGTGAGCCTGCGCCCGCTTGCCCTCGACGGGCATGTACCGAGGTGTGAACCCTTTGTCTCGCAGGTACCCGAGGGTTGCATCCAGAACCTCCCCGGGATTCTGGACGAAGGAGACCCTGAACTCACGGCGCGGGTAGCCGATGGCGGTGCCCTCCCCGTCGTAGACCCCGGCGAGGTAGCCCGCCTCTCGCGAGCAGTCTTCCTCCCACGGCTCAACCATGAAGGCGATCGAATCGCCGATCTTGATCGAGCGCTTCGGGCCAGGTGTTCCCTCTGGACGGTAGAGCGAACGCCAGCGGTACGACCCGGGGTCACTCGGCGTCGTTGAGAGCCAGCGATGCGTCCCGGAACAGACGACCGAGGACCCATCCTCGAAGGTGATCCGGTAGGCGTCGGACACGTTGTCCCACTTCGCCACCACCTCGGCTGTTCGCATCCGTCGCTGCGTGCCGTCGCCGGGAGGATGCTCATCGACAGCTACAAGGCGATCTCCAGCGGCGAGATCGTCGATCCGCACCCAGGTGAGATCAGCAGTGAGCACCCTGGTGTCAGGATCGAGACACCGCCGCTCCACCCGGAAGGTGTCCGGGTTGGCTCGCTCCAGTCGCTGCATCCGCTCGTCGTACTCCTGGATGGCCGACTTCAGCGGGGAGAACTGGATCTCGGGGAACTCCTTCGGGCCGTCGAAGGGGATGATCTTGGTGCACTTCGGCCGGGCCACGAAGGGGTAGTTCGTCCGCTCCCAGTCCTCGTAGATGTTCCACGATTCGAGCTGGATGATCAGGTGGTCGGGGTACACCGGCTTGCGGGTGTCGGCGTCGACCTGGAGCGTCTGGGTGGCCAACTCGTAGAACTTCCCCGTCATCTGCCACGGGCTCGATCCGGAGTAGATGAAGCCGTACCGCTTGAACTGGTCGAGGGACGGGGTCGCCGAGTCGTACACCTCCTCGGCCGAGCGTGAGCCGCCCGTCGTCGAGACCATGTGGGCCATCTCGTCGTAGAACTGCATGAAGCTCGCCGGACCACGGGCGGCCATCGTGGTGGCCTCCTTGGGGACGATCTCGTACGAGGCCAGGTCCATCGTCGTCGTGCGCGAGGGACGGATCAGGTCGGTCTTCGAGTTGATCGTCATCGACTCGGCGAGGGACTGCCCGATGTACTTCTGGAAGCACGGAGCGCCAGCGATGACGTTCACGATGTCTCGCCACTGGTTGTCTCGGGCCTGCATCTTCTTGCCTGCGAAGACCTGGCACGCCAGGCGTTTGTCGCGGTCGATGCCGAAGTGCCCACGGGCGTCTCCGAGCATCAGGTAGTACCAGAGGACGTAGGCCCCGGCGAGAGCGCCGACGTAGCCCTTGCCGGACCGTCGACCGAGCACGGCGAGCACCTGGCGGAACCATCGGTAGTCACGCTCCCGGAGGATCTCCATCCGCTCCAGGACGTCGGGCACGATGCCCCAGTCGCCCTCGTACTTCAGCACGGCATCGGACTCAGGATCGAGCGCTGTCGGGGGCCGGTCGGGGAGCTTGAAGCCGGTCGACCACTCGCCGATGACGTCGTGGTCGTAGGGGGTGAGCATCTCCAGTTCGAGGAACATCACCTTCAGCATCGTCGCCTGCCGCGGGTACAGGTTCGGACGGTTGAGGAAGTGGGGGCTGACGACGAACTCGACGATGTCGGGGACGTGGATGGGGTTGTTCGTCAGGTTGACGTGCGCCTCGATGTGATCGCTGATCGAGGGCAGGTAGAGCGCCGTTGACGCCATGCGTCAGTCCTTCTTCGTGATGAAGGCCGTGCTCTTGGGTGGGGTGATGAGACCGTTCTTGCCGATGGCACCGGGCTGGTCGATGCCGAGGATGTCCCGCTGAACCTCCCACGTCTGGCGCTCGTGGTCGAAGTCGACCTTCTCCAGGCGGTCGACGATCGAGATCTCCGGTGTCGCGATGCCTGGGCGGAGCATGAGCTTCAGCGTCGCCTCGACCATCTCGGTCGGCATAGCCTCCAGGCCGCCGACCTCCCACAGGACGACGACCTTGAGCCCGATCGCGCCGAACTCGTCGATGGCGTTGCGCTCGAACTGCTCCCACGTCATCGACGACTTGAACGAGTTCAGGGTCCGCAGGACGTTCTCGACCTTGATGATCTCGTAGTCGTGCAGTTCGACTTGGCACTGGACGGGCATCGTGTCTCCCTAGTTCGCTTGGGGGACACGATAACACCAACCCTCAAGCAGAGGTCGAGGGTTGGTGATCGTGGAAGGAACTGTCACTTCGCATCGGGGTTCTCCACAGGCTTGAGCGTCGCCGTGGCGTGCGTCTGCGGCACGCCGATGCCGTCGATCACGACCCACGAAAACTGACCGCG
>Ga0075160_10000826_pt1 | contig 19080 bp, 19 predicted proteins | sample JI91814C2DNA_FD_70969 | JGI IMG/M metagenome (GOLD analysis project Ga0075160, IMG submission 70969) | Wastewater effluent complex algal communities from Wisconsin, to seasonally profile nutrient transformation and Carbon sequestration -... | ecosystem: Engineered > WWTP > Effluent > Algae... | reverse complement strand
GATGGCCGGCACCGAAGCCGTGCGCGCCGAGCGCGAACTGGTGATCGAATTCGCCCAGCCGCAGCGGTTGCCGTTCTCACTGATCCGCTTGAACCATGTGGATGCGGGCTACGGTGAGAACGCGGTCATCCTCAAGGACGTCGCCTTTGGCTTGGAAGCCGGTGATCGCATCGGCCTGCTCGGCGTCAACGGCGCGGGTAAATCGACCCTGGTGAAAACACTGGTCGGTGACCTGGATCCCATCCACGGTGATCGCAGTTGCCACCCTGACGTGCGCATCGGCTACTTCGCCCAGCACACGGTGGAATCGCTGAAGCCCGCGCAATCGCCGATTGATCATTTGCGTGACCTGTCACCGGATGCGCCGACGCAATCGTTCCGCGACTTCCTGGGCAAGTGGAATTTCCCCGGGGACCGCGCCTTCGAAAGCGTCGATGGTTTTTCCGGCGGTGAGCGCGCGCGCTTGGCACTCGCCTTGATCGCATGGCGCCAGCCCAACGTGCTGTTGCTGGACGAACCTACCAACCACCTTGACCTGGAAATGCGCGAGGCCTTGGCAGAAGCCTTGAGCCTGTTCGAAGGCGCCATCGTCATGGTCTCGCACGATCGCCACCTGATCGGCCTGGTCTGCGAAACCTACTGGCGCGTGTCCGACGGCGTGGTCGAACCCTTCGCCGGCGACCTGGACGAATACGCCGCGTGGTTGCGTTCGCGCGCCAGCGCGCAGGGCAACAAGGCGCCGAAGATTCCGGAAACGCCGTTGCCGGTCGCGGTGGAGGCCAAGCCGGCTACGCCCGCCAAGAAGATCAACCCGCACAAGCTGGCCCAGGCCGAGGCGCGTGTCGCCGAACTGGAAGGCAAGTTGGCGGCGCTGGAAACCGAGATGACCGATCCTGCAGTCTATTCGGGCGGCGGTGCGCGGGTTGCCGAGATCGGCCGCCAGCAAACCCAGTTGCGTGAAGCGCTGGCCACCGCCGAAGCGGAGTGGTCGGCGCTTTACGACTAGACTTGCTCCGCCTCGCATCCGGACCACTTGCCTGGCCGGTTTTCGCCCATAGAAATCAAGCCTTCCACCGCACGAATCGACTTCCCAACATGCCTATCTACGCGTTCCAGTGCGCCGACTGCGGCCACAGCTTCGACCGCCTGCAGAAGATGTCCGATCCCGATCCGGACACCTGCCCGTCCTGTGGCGCGCACCAGGTCAAGCGACAGGTGACGGCACCGTCGTTCCGTTTGTCCGGCAGCGGCTGGTACGAAACGGATTTCAAGAAAGACGGCGACAAGAAACGCAACCTGAGCGAAGGCAGCGAGGGCACGGGCAAATCGGACAGCAAGCCGTCAGGCGACACGAAGCCGGCCGCCACGGAAACGGCGAGTGCGCCGAAGACGGAGAGCAAGACGGAGGCGAAGCTGGCGGCACCTGCGGCGGCACCGAGTTCTTCCTCCTCTTCCTCTTCGACCTGAAGCGAATCCTGTTCCAGGATCCCGTACTGCTTCCAGGCGGCAGGAAAAATAGGTTCGTCATTCCCGCGAAGGCGGGAACCCATGGACTTTGGGCTTCTGATAGAAAAGCCAACGTCCATGGGTTCCCGCCTTCGCGGGAATGACGATTCATTGATTCGCTCGACGATTCATTGATTCGCTTGATCTCAAGTCCGCAAGCCCGTTACGGTGCAGGCATGACCATATATCTCCTGTTCGCGACTATCGTCACTGCGCCTACTACCTGAGAGCTCATAGATGAGAAAGACTACAGACTTGGAGCGGATCGCTCCCTTGATGCTGGCAATGCTGCTCGCGGGTTGTGCAAAGACAGCGACTCCTACATCGACTCAAGATCTTGGCGAATTCTCAAATTCACAAGTCATGCCGGCTGTCATCGCGGCAAAGCCCTCCGATCAGTTTTTCTCCAATTTCGTTCCTTATTGTGGAAAAGCGTATGCCGGCCGGATCGTTACTAACACGCCAGCGTCCAGCACTCCAGATCCATTTGAAGGCAAGGCACTCGTGATGCATGTCCGTGGCTGCGAGGATACGTATCGGGAAATCCGCATACCGTTCCATGTTGGCGATGACCGCTCGCGTACTTGGGTGATTACCCGTACCCCGAACGGCTTGCGTCTGAAGCACGATCATCGCCATGCCGATGGCAGTCCTGACGCGATGACCATGTATGGCGGTGAGACCACTGTGCCAGGCGATACTAAGCGACAGGAATTCCCTGTCGATGCAGAATCGGTTGCGCTGTTCAAGCGCGAAGGTCGCACTGCATCGGTGTCCAATACATGGGCGATGGAGTTGATTCCGTCCAAGCAGTTTGTTTATGAGCTCAGTCGGCCTGACGGCCGCTTGTTCCGAGTCGAGTTCGACCTCACACAGCCGGTTGCCATACCGCCACCGCCTTGGGGTGCAGAGAACTAAAAAGAAAAGCCGCCTACGGGCGGCTTTTCTTCATTCGTGTGTAGTGGAATGCTCAACGCGTGCCGAAGCGTGCGCGGCAGCCGCGGTCTACCCAGATCTGGTTGCCGGAATAACCCCAGGTGGAGCCTTCGCGACATGGGGTCGACGACAACTGCTGGATCACCATGGGCCGGCCCTGGCGGCTGTCCCACGCGCAGGTGTTGCGGCCGCCATTGGCGCTGTTGCAGGTCACGCTGTAATTGCCATTGCCCGGACCCGGGTTCCAGCCACCACGACCCTCGGTGAACTCCGCGCGGCATCCGCTGCTGACCCACACCGAGCCACGGCTCTGGCCCCAGTTCTGGCCTTCGACGCAGCGCGTGCTGGACAACTGCCGGCTGATCACCGCGTTGTTGCGGAAGCCGGTGTTGCAGGTGCGCACGCGGCCGTTGTCGCTTTCACAGCGCACCGTGCCGTTGCCATTGCTCGAGCCCTGCGCGAAGCGCGCCTTGCAGCCGCGGTCGACCCAGACCATGCCGTCGCGACTGCCCCAGTTCTGGCCCTCGATGCAGCGCGTCTGCGAAATGTTCTGGACCAGCACGGCGTTGCCGCGGAAGTTGGTGCGGCACTCGCGGTAGCGGTTGTTCTGGCTTTCGCACAACACGCTGCCTGATTGCCCCGGGCCCGGGCCCGGATTCCAACCGCCATTGCCGTTGCCACCCAGCGAGGTCGCGATGTCCTGCTTGATGCGGCTGAAGCCCCAATTGGAGCGGTTGACCTGGTCGATGTAGAAGCGCAGCTGGTCGTCCGGGATGCGGCGGCCGTTGGACTGGTCCGAGTATTCCTGGCGGATGACGCGTTCCTGGTCGTTGCGCGACAGGCTGCGCAGGTTTTCCGGTGCATACGCACGTGCGGCCTGCGCCTGGACCTGCAGGTGCGGCACTGCGAACAGCAGGCCAATCACGACGAACATGGCTGACAACGAACGCAACATGGCAGGCTCCGTGGGCAATTTGGGGTGGTGGCCGGAATATACACCCGGCTTATTCAGGCCCGATGATGACCGCACGGCCTGGACCGCACGGTCATCCCGAGCCCGGTCGGTAGCCGCTATTGCACGCCGAAGCGCGCGCGGCAGCCGTTGTTCACCCACAGGCCGTGCAGTTGATCGTAGCCCCAGCTCTGGCCTTCGATGCAGGCCGTGCTGGACAACTGCTCGACCAGCACGGGCGGCCCCATGCGTGAATTCCAGTTGCAAGTCGTCAGGCGGTTGTTGGCGCTGGCGCAGGTCACGCTGTAGCCGGGGTTGGGATGTGGCGGGCGGCCATCGTCCGGCAGGAATTCACCGCCACAGCCGCGTGATGTCCACACCTGCCCGGGTTGCGTGCCCCAGCTGACGCCCTCGATGCACTGGTGGGAGGTCAACTGCCGCACCAGGCGCGAGCGTCCGGGCCACGGGGTCGCACACTGCTGGTGGCGCGTGCTGCTGCTCTGGCACTGGATGGGTCGTTGTCCTGACGGCGGCGGGGGCGGCGGGGGCGCGATTGGGGGGGTTACGGCACGAACGGATTCAAACTCGCCGCGGCAGCCGCGGTCCACGAAAATCTGGTTCTGCTGGGACTGCCAGGTGGTGCCTTCCGTGCATGGGGCGTTGGCGCTGGAAAGCTGGCGTACGAGGCGCGAATGCCCCTGCCACGGCGTCGGGCAGATTCGGTGCTGGTTGTTGTTGCTCTCGCAGCGGATGGTCGATCCGCCGATCGGCGGAGTCACCGGCGGTTGCGCGCCTATGGAGGCGAACTCGCCGCGGCAGCCCTGGTTCACGAAGATCTGGCCTTGCTGGGACTGCCAAGAGGTGCCTTCCGTGCACGGGCTGTTGCTGCCGGAAAGCTGGCGCACGAGGCGCGAATGCCCCTGCCAGGGCGTCGGGCAGATCCGGTACTGGTTGTTGTTGCTCTCGCAACGGATCGTGGCCCCGCTGATCGGTGGAGTCACCGGTGGCGGTGCGCCGACGTAGCCGAATTCGCCGCGGCAACCCTGCGTCACCCAGACCTGGCCGCGCTGCGACCGCCATGTGACCCCTTCCCGGCACGGGCTGGTGGTACTGGACAGTTGCCGGATGAGGCGCGAATCACCCGTCCAGGGCACGCGGCAGGTTTGCTGCCGGTTGTTGACGCTTTCGCAGCGAATGGTCTGGCCCGCAGGCGGCGGCCCCATGGGCGGCGCCTGGGCATGGGCGCTGGCGGCGAGGCAGAGCAGCATCAGCAATGCGGTGATCGACAATCCGTTACGCGAGGCAGACATGGCGGGGCTCCGACAGGTTCAAGGAAAGGGGCGCAGCCCGAGTCTAGCGCTGCTGGTGCCCATGCGTGGTGACAGCCCGGGGTGGCCTCCCATCGCCCGCCAGTACGCGCTTCGCATTGCGGGGGTGGGGCTGCACCCCTAAAATTGAGCATTCCGCGGTCCGGACAGGACGGCGATGCCACCTTACTTCTTCGGATTACCCATGCGTACCCATTTCTGCGGCCTCATCGACGAGGCCCTGACCGGCCAGCCTGTCACTCTCTGCGGCTGGACCGACGTCGCCCGCAACCTGGGCGGCGTGTGCTTCATCGACCTGCGCGACCACCACGGCATCGTGCAGGTGCTGGTGGAGCCGGAACAGGTTGAAGTCTTCAAGGTCGCCGCCAGCCTGGGCTACGAGGACGTGCTGCAGGTCGAAGGCGTGGTGCGCGCCCGCCACAGCGTCAACGACAAGCTGAAGAGCGGCCAGGTGGAAGTGGTCGCCACGAAGATCACCATCCTCAACAAGGCCGAACCGCTGCCGTTCCACGCGCACGAGAACGCCGGCGAGGAAACCCGCCTGAAGTACCGCTATCTCGACCTGCGCCGCCCCGAGATGCAGCGCATGATGCGCACCCGCACCAAGCTTGTCGCGGCGCTGCGCCAGTGGCTGGACGCGCGCGACTTCCAGGACATCGAAACCCCCATCCTCACCAAGGCCACGCCGGAAGGCGCGCGCGACTTCCTGGTGCCGGCGCGCATGCATCCGGGTGAGTTCTACGCGTTGCCGCAAAGCCCGCAGCTGTTCAAGCAGATCCTGATGGTGGCCGGCTTCGACCGCTACTACCAGATCGCGCGCTGCTTCCGCGACGAAGCCCTGCGTGCCGACCGCCAACTGGAGTTCACCCAGTTGGACATGGAGTTCGCCTTCGTCCGCGAGCGTGACATCCAGGACACCACCGAGGACATGATCCGCACGATCTTCCGCGACGTCATGCAGGTGGAACTGGCTGCCGAGTTCCCGCGCCTGACGTACGCCGAAGCGATGCGTCGTTTTGGTTCCGACAAGCCGGACCTGCGCAACCCGCTGGAACTGGTGGACGTGGCCGGGCTGGTCAAGGACAGCGAGTTCAAGGTGTTCACCGACTGGGCGTCGAACCCGGAAGGCCGCGTTGCCGCGCTGCGCATCCCCGGTGGTGCGGTGCTGTCGCGCAAGCAGATCGACGACATGGGCGCGCACGCGGCCAAGTACGGCGCCAAGGGGCTGGCCTACATCAAGCTGGGCGAGAACGGCGAAGTCACCTCGCCGATCGCGAAGTTCTTCAGCGAAGCTGCCTTAGCTGCGCTGATCTCGGCGACTGGCCTGAAGAACGGTGATCTGGTGTTCTTCGGCGCCGGCAAATACAACACGGTCAGCGACTTCATGGGCGCACTGCGCCTGAAAGTCGGCAAGGACATGAACTTCGTCGAAGACCGCTGGGCGCCGCTGTGGGTCACCGACTTCCCGATGTTCGAGTGGGACGAGGAAGCACAGCGCTACGTGGCGCTCCACCACCCCTTCACCGCGCCCGCGGTGGACGACATCGCCGACCTGCGCGCCAATGCCAAGACCGCCGTGTCGCGCGGCTACGACATGGTGTTGAACGGCAACGAGATCGGCGGTGGTTCGGTGCGTATCCATCGCCCGGACATGCAGAGCGCGGTGTTCGAGCTGCTGGGCATCGGCGCGGAAGAAGCGGAAGCCAAGTTCGGCTTCCTGCTGGACGCGCTGAAATACGGCGCGCCACCGCACGGCGGCATCGCCTTCGGCATCGACCGCATCGCCGCGCTGATGGCGGGCACGGAATCCATCCGCGACGTCATCGCCTTCCCCAAGACCACCACCGCGCAATGCCTGATGACCGGCGCACCGTCGCCGATCCCGGATGTGCAACTGGCGGAAGTGCATGTGTCGGTGCGCGCGAAGCCTGCCAAGGTCGCTGAGTGACACAGGCACAAGCCAGCGATACCGGGTACCAATGTGGGAAGGGCTTCAGCCCCGACGCTCTTCGCGAAGAGCTGTCGGGACTGAAGCCCCTCCCACAAGAGCCATGCAGCCTTCCAGCGAGCGCCCCGAGTACACGCCCATGATCATCCGCCGCGCTACCGTCGATGACGCGGAACGGATGTCGCGGATCGCGTCAGAGACCTTCGTCGAAACCTTCGGCCATCTGTATCCGCCGGAAGACCTGCAGTATTTCCTCGACAACAGCTACTCGCCGGCGGCGCAGCACGCGAGCCTGGCCGATCCGGCCAACGCGATGTGGTTGCTGGAAGACGATGACGGCGTGGCCATCGGCCATGCCTATGCCGGCCCCTGCGGTTTGCCGCACCCGGACGTGCGCGCTGGCGACGGCGAGCTCAAGCGCCTGTACGTGCTGTCGCGTGCGCACAACGGGGGTTGGGGTGGGCAACTGTTCCAGGCCGTACTGGACTGGCTGCAGCGCGACGGCCCGCGCACCTTGTGGATCGGCGTGTGGTCGGAAAACCTGGGCGCGCAGCGTTTCTATGCGCGCCATGGCTTCCACAAGGTGGGCGGCTACAAATTCCCGGTCGGCAAGACGATGGATGACGAGTTCATCCTGCGGCGTCCCGCCAGCGTGGCCTGATCCCTGCTGCTAGACTCGATCGCGTCTTCCCATTGCCTGCGGAGCCTGCCATGAAGCGTGTTGCCCTGGTCACCCTGTGCGTCGCTGTTTGCATGTTGGCCGCCTGCGCATCCTCCGCGCCGATGCAGCCCGCCAGCGGTGGTCCGCAAGTCAGCGGCGACGGCACCTGCCATGCGGATCGCGTGGCCTGGGCGGTAGGCAAGAAAGGCGACGAGCCCACCATGAAGGCGGTGTGGAAGCAGAGCGGCAGCGGATTGATCCGGCCGATCGCGCCGAACCAGGCCGTCACCCGTGATTTCCGCCCGGACCGGATCAACGTGCACCTGGACGCAGGCAACGTGATCACCAAGGTCGACTGTGGTTGATCTTCCCGTTTGCCTGAGTGCGCATGACTGACCGTGTCCTGCTGATCCACGGCATCTGGAATGCCAAGGCCTGGCTGAGTCCGCTGGCGTCGCGCCTGCGGGGGGCTGGTTTCACCCCGGACGTGTTCGGTTATTCCAGCGTGCTCGGCGGCCCGGACGTGGCCGTTCCCCAGCTGATCGAGCGCCTGCGCAACTCCGGCCCCGTCACGCTGGTGGGCCACAGCCTGGGCGGATTGATTGCCCTCGAAGCCCTGCGCCAGGCGCCAGACCTGCCGGTGTCGCGCGTGGTCTGCCTGGGCTCGCCGCTGCGTGGCAGTGGCGCGGCCCGCAGCCTGGCCGGGCGCACCTGGACGGCGCCGGTGCTGGGGCGCAGCAGCCATCTGTTGCAGCGCGGGTTTGAACGCTGGGAAGGCAATCCCGCCGTAGGCATGGTCGCCGGCAACGTACCGCAGGGCCTGGGTCGGTATTTCGCGCGTTTCGACGGGGGCTCCGACGGCACCGTGGCCATCGCCGAAACCGAGTTGCCCGGCCTTGCCGACCATTGCGTGGTGGCCTCCAGCCACAGCGGCCTGGTGTTTTCGCCCGAGGCCACCCGCCAAGCGGTGAACTTCCTGCGCGAAGGCCGTTTCTCCACCCCCCGGTAGGAGCGCCCCATGGGCGCGAGCTCTTTGCCGTATCGAGCCAAATCCAGAGCTAGCGCCCATGGGGCGCTCCTACCGGGGGGTGCGTCGCCGGTATAATTCGCGGCTTCGCCTCACACTGCCGGAACTCCCATGGGTCGTGGTCCCTCCATCGAAGGCCGCAAGAACGCCACCGATGCCAAGCGCGGCAAGATCTTCACCAAGATCATCCGTGAAATCAGCGTCGCCGCGCGTACCGGCGGCGGTGACATCAACAACAACCCGCGCCTGCGCGTCGCCGTGGACAAGGGCCTGTCCGCCAACATGACCAAGGACGTCATCGAACGCGCCATCAAGAAGGCGACCGGCGAACTGGAAGGCGTGGAGTACGAGGAAATCCGTTACGAAGGCTACGCGCCGGGTGGTGTCGCCGTGATCGTCGACTGCCTGACCGACAACCGCGTGCGCACGGTCGCCGAAGTGCGCCATGCCTTTGGCAAGTGCGGAGGCAACATGGGCACGGAAGGCTCGGTGGCCTTCATGTTCCGCAAGCTGGGCGTGTTGAGCTTTGCCGCCGGCGCCAACGAAGATGCGGTTACCGAAGCGGCCATCGAAGCGGGTGCCGACGACGTGGTGGTCTATCCGGAGGACGGCGCCATCGACGTGCTGACTTCGCCGGATGCATTCGTGTCGGTGAAGGAAACCATGGAAGCAGCCGGCATCGCCGCCGACCATGCGGAAATCACCATGCGCGCCGACAACGACATCGCGGTCGAAGGCGACACCGCCCTGCAGGTGACCAAGCTGCTGGACATGCTGGAAGACCTGGATGACGTGCAGGCGGTGTATTCCAATGCCGAACAGGCCGCGCTGGCGTGAAGTCGCTCGCGGTGCTCGCTGTGAAGAGTAAAGTCGGTCGCTACGCGACCTGCTAATAATCAACCAAGGCGATGTTTTCCTTTTCTCCTTACAGCGCACGCAGTGCGCGACTTCGCAGGTCGCGTAGCGGCCGGATTCACCGCGCATGACGCGGATTCTTGGAATTGACCCGGGCTCGCAGCGTACTGGCGTGGGCATCATCGACGTGGACGCGGCGGGCAAATGCACGCACGTGTTCCACGCACCGCTGCTGCTGCTGGGCGAGGGCGATTTCTCGCAGCGCCTGAAACGCCTGCTGCATTCCCTGGGCGAAGTCATCGACACCTACCAGCCGCAGGAAGTCGCCATCGAGCGCGTGTTCATGGCGCGCAACCCGGATTCCGCGCTCAAGTTGGGGCACGCACGCGGCGCGGCGATCTGCGCGGTGGTGCTGCGCGACCTGCCGGTGAACGAGTACGCCGCCAAGGAAGTGAAGCTGGCGCTGGTGGGCAAGGGCAGTGCGGAGAAGGAGCAGATCCAGCACATGGTCGGTTTGATGTTGAACCTCAAAGGCAAGCTGCAGGCCGATGCCGCCGATGCGCTGGCCGTGGCCATCACCCACGCGCACGTGCGCGCCACTGCGAGTAGGCTGGGCATCAACGTGCAGCAGGCATGGAGCAGGAAATGAGCAAGGCGACTTGCGCTTTTAAGCCCCTCTCCCTGCGGGAGAGGGGTTGGGGTGAGGGTTCGGCGAAGCCAGTAGCGGTGCGGCAGTCCCCGACTTCGTCGTACCCTCATCCGGCGCTACGCGCCACCTTCTCCCGGCGGGAGAAGGGAAACGCAGGAGCTTCAAAATGATCGGACGTCTGCGCGGCATCCTCGCCTACAAGCAACCGCCGTGGCTGGTGATCGATGTGGGTGGCGTGGGCTATGAGCTGGAAGCGCCCATGAGCACGTTCTACGACCTGCCCGACGTGGGACGCGAGGTCATCCTGTTCACCCACCATACGCAGCGCGAGGACAACGTGTCGCTGTACGGCTTCCTGCGCGAGAGTGAGCGCCGTCTGTTCCGCGATGTGCAGAAGGTCAGCGGCATCGGCGCGAAGATCGCGCTGGCGGTGTTGTCGGGCGTGGCCGTGGACGAATTCGCGCGCCAGGTGCAGACCGGCGACGTGGCCGCGATGACGCGCATTCCCGGCATCGGCAAGAAGACCGCCGAGCGCATGGTGGTGGAATTGCGTGACCGCGTCGTCGACATGGGCAGTTCGCCGCTTGGTTCGCCCAGCCTGCCCAACGACCCGCAATCCGAGGCCACCATCGCCCTGCAGCAGCTGGGCTACAAACCAGCCGAAGCGGTGCGCATGGCGCGCGAAGCCGTGGCCCCGGGCGATGACGCGGCCATGATCATCCGCAAGGCCTTGCAGGCCGCCTTGCGCTGAGCTGGCCCCGGGTTTCCTAGAGTCCTCCCTCACTTCTTCCGCGCTACGCTTAGGCATCCATGTCAGCCCACACTTCCCCGCAAGACAGCTCGCCGCACACGGGTGGACACGGCCACGCCACCGCCGGCATGGCCGCGCTGGTCGCGGGGGCGATTGGCGTGGTGTTTGGCGACATCGGCACCAGCCCGCTGTACACCATCAAGGAAATGTTCCATCCGCATTTCGGATTGACACCGGATGGCGACACCGTGCGCGGGCTGCTGTCGCTAGGCTTCTGGTCGCTGCTGCTGGTGGTGACGCTGAAATACGTGATCGTGATCATGCGCGCCGACAACGAAGGCGAGGGCGGCATCATGGCGCTGACCGCGCTGGCGCAGCGCAGCCTCAAGCAGGGCTCGCGGCTCAGCTACGTGGTCGGCATCCTCGGCATCTTCGGCGCGGCGCTGTTCTTCGGCGACGGCATGATCACGCCGCCCATCACTGTCTTGGGCGCGGTGGAAGGCCTGGAAGTGATCTCGCCGGTCTTCAAGCAGTGGACGGTGCCATTGAGCATCGTGATCCTGGTGGGGCTGTTCGCATTCCAGCGTTTCGGGACTGCAAAAGTAGGCAAGATCTTCGGACCGGTGATGATCACATGGTTCATCGTGCTGGCCGCGCTGGGTGCCTACAACATCGCCCAGTATCCGATGGTGCTGCAGGCATTGAGCCCCTACTGGGCCGTGCATTTCTTCATGACCCATGACTGGCACGCGCTGTTCATCCTGGGTGCGGTGGTGCTGACCGTCACCGGCGGCGAAGCGCTGTATGCCGACATGGGCCATTTCGGCAAGAAGCCCATTCGCTGGGCCTGGTTCGCCTTCGTGCTGCCGGCGCTGGTGCTCAACTACTTCGGCCAAGGCGCGGTCCTGCTGGAACACCCGACCGCGGTCAGCAATCCGTTCTTCCTGTCCATGCCGCAGTGGGCGCGCATCCCGATGGTGGTGCTGGCGACCACGGCGGCCGCGGTGGCTTCGCAGGCGGTGATCACCGGCGCGTTTTCGGTGACGCGCCAGGCTATCCAGTTGGGCTACCTGCCGCGCCTGGCCATCAAGTACACGTCGAAGGACACGTTCGGCCAGATCTACGTCCCGTCCATCAACACGATGCTGTTGATCGCGGTGATCGTGCTGGTGCTGGTGTTCCGCAGCTCGACGGCCCTCGCCACGGCATACGGCCTGTCGGTTACCGGCACCATGCTGATCGATACCTTGCTGCTGGCCGTGGTGGCGTATACGCGCTGGCCGGACAGCCGCAAATGGGTGTTGCCGCTGTGCGCCATGTTCCTGTTGATCGACATCGCCTTCCTCATCGCCAATGGCGCCAAGCTGTTCACCGGCATCGGTGCCTGGGTGCCGTTGTTCATCGGTGTGTTCGCGTTCCTGATGATGCGCACCTGGCGGCGCGGGCGCGAATTGCTGCGCGCCGAAGTGCAGAAGGAAGGCATCAAGCTGGACAGCTTCCTGCCCGGCCTGATGCTTGCGCCGCCTACGCGCGTGCCCGGCACGGCGATCTTCATGACCGCCGACCAGGGCGTGGTGCCGCATGCGCTGATGCACAACCTGAAGCACAACAAGGTGCTGCACGAGCGCAACGTGTTCCTGACCGTGCAGACCCTCAACGTGCCGCATGCCCCGAAGGAGAAGCGCCTGAAGATCTCGCCGATCGGCGACGATTTCTACCGGGTGATGATCAGCTACGGCTTCACCGAGACCCCGGACGTGCCGCAGACCCTGATGGGGTCGTGCGACGCGGGTGGCATCTATTTCGATCCCATGGACACCACCTACTTCACCAGCCGCGAAACCATCGTCGCCAGCGCCCACCGCGGCATGCCGGTGTGGCGCGACAAGCTGTTCGCGGTGATGCACACCAATGCCGCGCCGGCGACCGGGTTCTTCCGCATTCCGGGCAACCGGTTGGTGGAATTGGGGTCGCAGGTGGAGATATAGGGGCAGAAACGAGGAGAGAGGAGTGAGAAGTGGGTAAAGGCGACAATGGCATTCGCTCACTTCTCACTCCTCGTCCCTCACTCCTCGTCCCTCACTCCTTTACCATAGCCGCATGACCGAAGACCGCATCCTCACCGCCGCGGCCAACCGCGAAGACGACGCCCTCGAGGCGAGCATCCGGCCCAAGCGGCTGGACGAATACCTGGGCCAGAAACCCGTCCGCGACCAGCTGTCGATCTACATCGAAGCCGCCAAGGGCCGTGGCGAGGCCATGGACCACGTGCTGATCTTCGGGCCACCCGGCTTGGGCAAGACCACGCTCAGCCACGTCATCGCCAACGAACTCGGGGTCAACCTGCGCGTGACCTCCGGCCCGGTGATCGAAAAAGCCGGCGACCTGGCCGCGCTGCTGACCAACCTGCAGCCGCACGACGTGCTGTTCATCGACGAGATCCATCGCCTCTCGCCGGTGGTGGAAGAAGTGCTGTATCCGGCGATGGAGGATTTCCAGATCGACATCATGATCGGCGACGGCCCGGCCGCGCGCTCGATCAAGCTGGACCTGCCGCCGTTCACCCTGATCGGCGCGACGACGCGCGCTGGCCTGCTTACGGCGCCGCTGCGTGACCGTTTCGGCATCGTGCAGCGCCTTGAGTTCTACGACGTAGCGGAACTCACCCAGATCGTGCGCCGCTCGGCGAAGATCATGAGCATCGATTGCGTGGCCGAGGGCGCGGAAGAAATCGCCCGGCGCTCGCGCGGCACGCCACGCATCGCCAACCGCTTGCTGCGCCGCGTGCGCGATTTTGCCCAGGTCAAGGCGCAGGGCCGCATCGACCATGACGTGGCCCGGGCCGCGATGGGCATGTTGAACGTGGATCCGGAAGGCTTCGATGAGCTGGACCGTCGCCTGTTGCGCACCATCATCGACAATTTCGAAGGCGGTCCGGTCGGTATCGAGTCGCTGGCTGCGGCCATCTCGGAAGAGCGGGGCACGCTGGAAGACGTCATCGAGCCCTACCTGATCCAGCAGGGTTTCCTCGTACGCACCGCACGCGGGCGTATGGCGACGCGCAAGGCCTATTTGCATCTTGGGCTGAAACCCGTCAAACCAGCCGTGGACCTGTTCGCGGAGAACGACGATGTTGGTTGACGCGCAGGCCGATGGCCTGCGGTTCAGTTGGCCGACACGCGTGTATTGGGAAGATACCGACGCAGGTGGCGTGGTCTACCACGCGCAATACGTTGCTTTCCTTGAACGCGCACGCACCGAATGGTTGCGGCATCGCGGGCATGGACAGGAACGGATGCGCAATGACCTGGACCTGGTCTTCGCGGTTCGCGCGATGCAGCTGGATTTCCTGCGCCCCGCGCGCCTGGACGACCTGCTCACCGTGACCGTGGAAATCCGCATCTGCAAACGCGCCAGCGTGGTATTCGCGCAGTCCATCCGGCGTGGCGACGAGGTGCTGCTGACCGCCGACGTGCGGGTAGCGGTGCTCAGCGCAAGCAGTTTCAGACCCAAACCGGCACCTGATGCGTTGTACGAAGAATTCAAGGCGCTGGAAGTGCCAGCCTAGCTCCACACCAGCTCGCCACACCCCTGAATCGGAACAAGAGGAAATACCGGATGATTGCACTGCTCCTGGCCCTGCAGGACACCGTGGTAGAGGCGTTGCCCGAAGACGTTGCCAGTGCTGCAGCCGAAGCAACCGCGGCGGCCGCCCACAGCAGCATCAACTACTTCGACCTGATGCTCAAAGCCAGTTTGCCGGTGAAGTTGATCATCCTGCTGCTGCTGGCGGGCTCGGTGATCAGCTGGGTGATCATTTTCCGCAAGTCGCGCGTGTTCAGTGCCGCCAACCGCGAAGCGGACGACTTCGAAGGCCGCTTCTGGTCCGGCGCCGAACTGCACAAACTGTACGCCGGGGCCACCGACCGCAACCGCGTGGTCAGCGGCCTGGAAGCAATCTTCGAAGCCGGCTTCCGCGAATTCACCCGCCTGCGCGACAAGCGCAAGCTCGACAGCCGTGCGCAGCTTGAAGGCGCGCAGCGCGCGATGCGCGCGACGTATGCGCGCGAAGTGGACCAGTTGGAACGCAACCTGGAATTGCTGGCCAATATCGGCTCCACCGCGCCCTACGTCGGCCTGGTGGGCACGGTCTTCGGCATCATGGTGACCATGCACGACATGCTCAACAGCGGCGAGCAGGCGGGCATCGCGGCGGTGGCGCCGGGCATCTCGGAAGCCTTGTTCGCCACGGCCATCGGCCTGTTCGTGGCCATCCCGGCGGTGTGGGCGTTCAATCGTTTCACCACGCGGGTGGAGCGTTTGTCGGTGCGCTATGAATCCTTTGCCGAGGAATTCAGTTCCATCCTGCAGCGCCAGTCGTCCGGCGACGAATGACGGTCATGAATAGAGCCAGGAGTTCGACATGACTGCCGCCTTCTCGCGCCACCGCAAGCGCCGCAAGCTCAAATCCGAGATCAACGTCGTCCCCTACATCGACGTGATGCTGGTGCTGCTGATCATCTTCATGGTGACCGCGCCGCTGCTGACGCTCAGCGTGGACGTGGATTTGCCAGTCGCCAACGCCAAAGCAGTGGATGGCAAGGAAGACCCGATCATCGTCACCGTGCTGCCTGATGGCCGCATGAGCCTCAAGCTGCCCGATGCCGAGCAGGAAGAGGTCGATGCCGCGATGCTGCAAGCCAAGCTTGCCGCGATTGCCAGCGAGGACAAGGACATCCGCGTGGTCGTCGCCGCTGATGGCAAGGGCAGCTACCAGGGCGTGATCGACGCCATGGACATCCTCAAGAAAGCCAAGGTCACCAAGGTTGGCCTGCTGACTGACTCGGGTGGCAATGCACGCTGAGGCGCTCCAGCGCTATTCGGCACCGCGCGATGAGGGGCTCGGACGGGCCGTAGCGCTGGCGATTGCATTGCACGTGGCGATTGCGCTGGTGTTCGTGCTGGCGTCGTTCTTCTCCTGGCAACACGACACTACGTCAGCCGCCGGACTGCCGGTGATGGAAGCCTCGCTGGAAGTCTCCAGTGCCGAGGCGCGCATTGCGCAGCGGGCGATGGACGCAGCGTCGGACCTCGAGCCGTTGCCGCAGCCCATCGAGGAAGTGGCGGAAGAAGACACCGTGCCGCCACCGCAGCCCGTTCCGGAACCCGTGCCGCAGGATTCTCCGGTTCCCCAGCAGCAGGTCGCGCAGGAGCGCGTGCCGGTACCGGATACAGTCGACCAGGATCGTGCCAGCGCGCTCGCTGTTTCGCAGGAGAAGGCGCGCAAGGAACAGGAAGAAAAGCGCCGCCAGGAACAGATCGACCTGACCGAGCAGAAGCGCGTGGAAGAAGCACAGAAGCAGCAGCGGCTGGCCAAGCAGCAGGAAACCGACAAGGAAAAGAAACTGGCCGAGCTGCGTCGCATGAAGGGGCAAGCAGCGAAGGAAGCGCAACTGGCCGAACAGAAGCTGCGCCAGCTCGCCGATGCGCGCACGCGCTCTGCTGCTTCCGCCAATTCCGCGCAATACGGCGCGGCTGGCAGCCCGCCGGCAGGGCAGGGTGGGGATGCGAACGACCTGCGCTCCAAATATGCTGAGGCCATCAAGACGGCAGTGACGGCGCAGTGGACCCGTCCTGACTCCGTGCCGTTAGGAACACGCTGCAAGGTCGCGATCACGCAACTGCCCGGTGGCGAAGTGATTAGCGCCGAAGTACAGCCAGGATGCCCCATGGACCAGGCAGGGCAGGACTCGCTGGAGCGTGCCGTGTTGAAAGCGCAACCCTTGCCCTACAGGGGCTTTGAGTCGGTTTTCCAACGGCAATTCACGCTTAATTTCACAGCCCAGGATCGCTGATTCACGCCATTTTCCGTTCATGATTGCGAAGATGTTCACGTACAAGCTGGTATCCCTGTCCCCGCCTCCCCAAACGACGTGCCCATGAAGACACTGCCGCGCTGGCTTGCCGTATTCGCCCTTTTGCTTGCTCCGCTTGCCGCCTCCGCGCAGCAGGGCCTGGAAATCGACATCGTCGGCGGCAACGCCTCCGCACTGCCCATCGCGATCGTGCCGATGCCGTACCAAGGGTCGGCCACTGCACCGGAAACCGACGTCGCCGCCATCGTGCGTGCAGATCTCGAGCGTTCGGGTGCATTCCGCAGCTTGCCGGTGGCCAGCATCGTCGAGCGCCCGACGCGCGGCAGCGAAGTGCAATACCCCACGTGGCGTGCCCTCAAACAGGACTATCTGGTCGTCGGCCGCGTGGTCGATGGCAGTGGTGGTGGTTTCCGGGTCGAGTACGAACTCTTCGACGTGGCCAAGCAGGAACGCATGCTGGGCCTCGCCCTGACCGCGCGCCCGAATGCGATGCGCGACGTGGGCCACCAGATGGCCGATGCCATCTACGAAAGAATCCTCGGCGTGCGTGGCGCGTTCTGGACCCGCATCGCCTACATCACCCAGACCGGCCTCGGCCGCGAAGCGCGGTACGCGTTGATGGTGGCCGATTCCGACGGCTTCAATCCGCAGACCGTGGTGCGTTCCGCCGAACCGCTGCTGTCGCCGTCGTGGAGTCCCGATGGTCGCAAGCTGGCGTACGTCAGTTTCGAACGCGGCAATTCCTCCATCTACATCCAGGACATTTCCACCGGTGCGCGCGAGCTGGTGTCCAGCTTCCGCGGCATCAATGGCGCACCGTCGTTTTCGCCGGATGGACGCAAATTGGCGCTGACCCTGTCGCGCAGCGGCAATCCCGAAATCTACGTCATGGACCTGGGCAGCAAGCAGCTGACCCAGCTCACCAACCAGTTCGGCATCGATACCGAGCCGACCTGGAGCGCCGACGGTGCCAGCATCTACTTCACCTCCGACCGCAGCGGCAACCCGCAGATCTACCGCGTCGCGGCCAGCGGTGGCAGCGCCTCGCGCGTGACCTTCCAGGGCAATTACAACGCCTCCGCCAGCGTGTCCTACGATGGCAAGAAGATCGCCGTGGCCCAAGGCAGTGGCAGCACCTACCGCATCGCCATGATGGACAGCAGCCTGGGTTCGCCGCGCTGGAGCACGCTGTCGCCGGGTTCATTGGACGAATCGCCCAGCTTCGCCCCCAATGCCAGCATGGTGATCTACGCCGCGCGCGAAGGCCGTCGCGGCGTGCTGTATGCGGTGTCCGCCGATGCGCGCGTGCGCCAGCGCCTGGTATTGGCCGATGGCGACGTGCGCGAGCCGGCGTGGTCGCCGTACCGCGCGCCCCGTTGACCCCAGTGCCACGTTATTATCGAGACACCCATCACCCTTTCCCCCGCGTCAAGCCGAGGTAACACCATGAACACCACCACCCGCGTCGTCATGCTTTCCCTGTTGTCCGTCGCCGTATTGGCCGGTTGCAAATCCAAGGCCGCCAAGGACACCTTGCCGCCCACGGACACCACCACGGGCGACACCGGCGTCGTGACCGACGGCACCACCACCGCCGGCGCGTACGGCCCCAACGACCTCGACACCGATTCCTGCCTGCGCCAGCGCGTGGTGTATTTCGACCTGGACCAGTACGTGGTCAAGTCCGAGTACCAGGCCATCATCAATTGCCACGCCAAGTACCTCCGTGACCGTCCGTCCTCGCGCCTGACCCTGGAAGGCAACACCGACGAACGCGGCAGCCGCGAGTACAACCTGGGCCTGGGCGAGCGCCGCGGCAATGCGGTCTCCTCGGCCGTGCAGGCCAGCGGTGGTTCCGGTACCCAGCTCAACGTCGTCAGCTACGGCGAAGAGCGCCCGGTGTGCACCGACTCGAACGAAGAGTGCTGGGCCCGCAACCGTCGCGTCGAAATCGTCTACAGCGCGAAGTGATGGCACGTTCGCAGGTTCGTGGTTGATGGCATGAACGCCACGACCACGGACCGCGGACACCACTCAAGACCATGACCATGCGCTTTCCCATTACCGCTTCACTGTTGACGGTCGCATTGCTCACTGCGTTCGCCATGCCGGCCCACGCGCAACGCCAGAGCCTGGCCGATCGCGTGGCATCGCTGGAGCAACAGGCCGCCAGCGACCGTGGCAATACCGACCTGTTGAACCAGGTCAACCAGCTGCGCACCGAAATGCAGCAGCTCCGCGAGATGGTGGAGCAGCTGCAGAATGAAAACGAGCAGTTGAAGCAGCGCAACCGCGACCAGTACCTCGACCTTGATGGTCGTTTGAACCGATTGGAAGGTGGCGCGGTTCCGGCTGCACCAACGCCGGCACCTGCCGCAGTGGCGGCCCCGGCAACCAGCACGCCCGCGTCTGCGGAGCGTGCGCCGTCGGTACATGGCGACGTCGGTGCCATGGCCCAGAGCGGTGACGAGCGTGCGGCGTACAACGTCGCCTTCGATGCCTTGAAGGGCGGCAACTACGCGGACGCCGCGCAACTGTTCCTGAGTTTCCTGGAGCTGTATCCCAACGGCACCTACACGCCCAATGCGATG
>Ga0075160_10000817_pt1 | contig 19157 bp, 15 predicted proteins | sample JI91814C2DNA_FD_70969 | JGI IMG/M metagenome (GOLD analysis project Ga0075160, IMG submission 70969) | Wastewater effluent complex algal communities from Wisconsin, to seasonally profile nutrient transformation and Carbon sequestration -... | ecosystem: Engineered > WWTP > Effluent > Algae... | reverse complement strand
CGCATCAAGCCGGGTGCCGTGCGCATCGAGAAGGCCGACGGCAGCGAAGAGTTCGTCTTCGTCGCCGGTGGCATTCTGGAAGTGCAGCCGGGCACGGTGACCGTGCTGGCCGACACCGCCATCCGCGGCAAGGACCTGGACGAAGCCAAAGCCACGGAAGCCAAGAAGTTGGCCGAAGAAGCGATGAAGAACGCCAAGAGCGATATCGACTTTGCCGCCGCGCAAAGCGAATTCGCCGCCATGGCGGCTCAGATCGCGGCGCTGCGCAAGTTCCGTCAGAAGTAATTCGCAAGTTCCAGGGTCGGGAAGCTCCGCTTTTCTGGCTCTGAACCCAGCGCCCGCCGACGCAAGTCAGGCGGGCGTTGTCCTTTTGAAATCCTCAAGAACAACCCCTTCATCGCCGAGAGCCTTGCCATGACCGCCGCCACGCCCAAGTCCATTGCCATCACCCGCCACCAGGGCCTCGATGCGATTGAACTGCTGTCGCCCGACGGCGCTCGTGCGACCGTCCTGCTGCATGGCGCTCACCTTCTGTCCTGGGTGCCGGCCGGCGGCGAGGAACAGCTCTACGTATCGCCCAAGACCGCCTATGCCAACGGCGAGGCGATCCGCGGCGGCGTGCCGGTGATCTTTCCGCAGTTCTCCACCCGCGGTCCGCTCAAGCGCCATGGCTTTGCCCGCAGCAAGCCCTGGCAGTTGGTGTCGGCCGAGCAGGGCGCCGACGATGCCCTGGCCGTGCTGCGTCTGAGCGACGATGCCGCCAGCCGCATGTTCTGGCCTCACCCGTTTGAATTGGAGCTCAGCGTTCGCATCAGCGGCCGCGAGCTGCAGATCGAGCTGGCCTGCGAAAACACCGGCGAATCCAGCTTCGATTTCACCAGCGCCCTGCACACCTATCTGCGCCTGAACGATCTGGACTCCAGCAGCGTCGAGGGCCTGAGCGGCCTGCAGTATGAGGACAGCGCCGCCGGTGGCGAACTCAAGCGTCAGCGCGTCGAGCTGCTGCTGCCGGGCGGTGATCTGGACCGCATCTACCATGGGCTCAAGCAAGACTTGGTCCTCAAGGAACAGCTGATCAACCGCAACCGCCAACTGCTGATTCGCCAGCAAGGCTTCGAAGACACGGTGGTTTGGAACCCGGGCGCCGAGAAGTGCGCGGCCTTGGCCGATATGCCGGCCGAGGGCTACCAGCAGATGCTGTGCATCGAGGCAGCCCAGATCCGCCAGCCGGTGCAGCTGGCGCCGGGCGAGAGCTGGGTGGGCATGCAGACGCTGCTGCTGGCCTGATCGCTTTGGTCGTATGCTGCTTCGCTTCAGATCGGGAGCGACGATGGCCAGCAAGAAACCCAAGTCCGGTGTTGCCAACGGCAATGGCAGCAAGCTCAGCAAGTCCGAGTACCTGGAGCGCATGGCGCCCATGCAGCTGGAGCTCAACGCCATGGCTCAGTGGTTGCAGCACACCGGCAAACGCCTGGTCGTGCTGGTCGAAGGCCGGGACACGGCCGGCAAAGGCGGCACGATTGCGGCCATTTCGGAAACGCTGAATCCGCGCCAGTGCCACACCGTCGCCCTGGGTAAGCCCAGCGAGCGCGAGCTCGGACAGTGGTACTTCCAGCGCTATGTGCCGCATCTGCCGGCCGCGGGCGAAATCGCCTTGTTCGACCGCAGCTGGTACAACCGCGCGGGCGTCGAGACCGTCATGGGTTTCTGCACGCCAGCTCAGACCGAGGCCTTCCTGAAGCAGGCGCCAGTGTTCGAACGAATGCTGGTGGACGACGGCGTTCTTTTGTTCAAGTACTGGTTGTGCGTCGATCAGGCCCAGCAGGAGCAGCGCTTTGCCGAGCGTCTGGGTGATCCGCTGAAACGCTGGAAGCTCTCGCCGATCGACCTGGAAGCGCGCGCCCGCTACGCCGACTACGGCCTGGCTCGCGAACGCATGCTCAAGGCGACGCACAAGAAATGCGCGCCCTGGACCCTGGTGGATTTCAATGACCAGCGCTTGGGCCGCTTGACCCTGATCCGGCATCTGCTCGACCATCTGCCCGATGTGCGCGTGCCACAAGCCAAACTCAAGTTTCCCGCTCTGGGCAGCAAGCCCCTGACGGAAAGCTTCAGTGGCAGCTTGAAGCCGATCAAGGGGCGCTGAATCGGCGCAATTGCCTACAGGCGCACGACGGCATCGGCCAGTTCGTTCGGGTTGATCTGGCCCGGTGCCAGAGGGAAGTGCTGAGTCAGCAGTTGGCTGACGCCCTCGACCGCTTCGCAGAGCCCGGTTTCAAACTGCCCGGCTCGCAGATGTTCGCCCAGTGCTGCAATCAAGGCTTGCCATTGCTGAGGGGTGACCACGGCATTGAGACCGCGGTCGGCCACAACCTCCACTGCCTGGTCCGCCAGCAAGAGGTAGATCAGCACGCCGTTGTTGGCTTCGGTGTCCCAGACCCTGAGCTTGCCGAACAGGGTCAGGGCGCGTTGACGTGCCCGCAAGCCCTTCCACAAATAGGACAAGGGCAAGCCGGCTTCCACACAGACGCAGATCTCGCCGCTGTGCATCGATTCACTGGCTCTGACCAGCGCCTCGATTCGCGCCATGGCGCTGTCCGGCAGCGCTCGCCGCACATCGCCGCTGTCCGTCCAGCGGTGGCGTAGCCAACGCAGCCAGCCTTGCTTCTTGCTGTCTCCCATCACCAATCCCCCGAGGCGCCGCCGCCACCAAAGTCGCCCCCGCCGCCTGAGGAGAACCCTCCGCCGCTGTCGCTGCTGCCACTTCCCCAGCTGCCACCTCCGCCGCCACCCCAGATGATGGGTAGATCGTGGTTTCCGCCACGGCCACTGCGGCCACTACGGCCGCGCGAGGCGCCCACACCCATCAAGCCCACCAGCACCAGGGATGCGAAGCCGGCCAGGCTGCCAATAAGCAGGCTGGACGCCAGCCAGCCTGCGGCCGAACCGGCGATGCCGCCCGTCGCCACACTGCCAAGCTTGCGGCCAAAGACAGCGGTCAGCACGACACCGAGCATGGGCACGCCGATGAAGAACAGCGCCGCCAGCGACTCGAAATCAAAGCCGCTATCGCCGGCGCCGCGGCGGGTGGCCGCAGTAGGCGGGGGCAATGCTTCACCGCGGATGCGCGCGTCCAACTGGTCGATGGCCAGATTCAAGCCGCCCGCATAGTCACCTGCTTTGAAGGCCGGCGTGATGGCGCTTTGGATGATCAGCCGAGCCGCAAGGTCGGGCACTGCACCTTCCAGCGCCTTGGCCACCTCGATGCGCACCTTGCGGTCGTCCTTGGCGACCACGATCAAGATCCCGTCGCCCACGTCCTTGCGGCCGATCTTCCAGGCCTCGCCGACGCGTTGCGCGTAAGCGGCGATATCTTCGGGCTGGCTGCTGGCCACCATCAGGATCACCAGCTGCGTGCCGGCCTCGCGCTCGAGGCGCGCGAGCTTGCTTTCCAGCGCTTCGCGCTGCGCCGTGCTGAGCGTGCCGGTCTGGTCCATGAACTGGTGGCTGAGCACCGGCACCGGACGCACGTCCTGGGCCCAGGCCGGCATGCCGACACCGCCGCTCAGCAGGGCAAACAGCCACAGCGGAAACAGCAGGCGAAGCGCCTTGCTCATGGCTCGCTTACTTGGACGCCGGCTTGTCGAAGCTCACAGCCGGGGCATTGCTGATCGCTGCCTCGTTCTGAACCGTGAAATTGGGCTTGACCTCATAACCCATCACCTTGGCGGTCAGATTGCTGGGGAACTGGCGGGTGTGCACGTTGTAGTCGGCCACGGCCTTGATGTAGCGGTTGCGCGCCACGGTGATGCGGTTCTCCGTGCCTTCGAGCTGCACGCGCAGGTCCTGAAAGCCTTGGTTGGCCTTGAGGTTGGGGTAGTTCTCGCTGACCACCAGCAGGCGCGAGAGTGCGCTCGACACCTCGCCCTGGGCAGCCTGGAATTTCTTCAAGGCTTCCGGGTCCTTGGCCAGCTCGGGCGTGACCTGGATGCTGGTGGCCTTGGCGCGAGCCTCGATCACCTTGGTCAGGGTTTCCTGCTCGAAATTGGCCTCGCCCTTGACCGTGTTGACGATGTTGGGGATCAGGTCGGCGCGGCGTTGGTACTGGCTCAGCACCTCGGCCCAGTTGGCATTGACCTGTTCATCCAGGGTCTGGAATTCGTTGTAGCCGCAGCCGCTGAGCGAGAGGGTCAGGGCGAGGGCGGCCGCCGCCGTGGTGGCGCCGCGCTTGGTCATCGAGATGGCCGACATGGAAATCCTCCGTGATGGAATCGTTCGAGGGTAGAGCGCCATGTGGCGGCCCGCCGTGCGAAATCAAGTGCCGGCCGAGTATCGCAGCGCTTGATGACGGTAACTGATGACAGGTCCCCGGCGCGCTGCTTGCTCTGCAGCAAGGTCAGCCGATCGCGGCATCGGATAATCCGCCCATGAATGCACCTCTGCAAAACGACACCTTCCTGCGCGCCTGCCTGCGCCAGCCCACCGACTACACCCCCGTCTGGCTGATGCGCCAGGCCGGCCGCTACCTGCCCGAGTACCGCGACACGCGGGCCAAGGCCGGCAGCTTCATGGGTCTGGCCACCAACTGCGACTTTGCGACCGAGGTGACCTTGCAGCCGCTGGAGCGCTACAAGCTCGATGCAGCCATTCTGTTCAGCGACATCCTGACCGTGCCCGATGCCATGGGCCTGGGCCTGTCCTTCGCCATCGGCGAGGGCCCCAAGTTCGCCAAGGTCGTGCGTGACGAAGCCGCCGTGGCGGCGCTGGCCGTGCCGGACATGGACAAGCTGCGCTACGTCTTCGACGCCGTCAGCTCCATCCGCAAGGCCTTGAACGGCCGCGTGCCCCTGATTGGCTTCTCCGGCAGCCCCTGGACCCTGGCCTGCTATATGGTCGAAGGCGGCGGGTCCGATGATTACCGCCAGGTCAAGAGCCTGATGTACGCCCGCCCCGACCTGATGCACCGCATCCTGCAGGTCAATGCCGATGCCGTGGCTCAGTATCTGAACGCCCAGATCGAAGCCGGCGCCCAGGCCGTGATGCTGTTCGACAGCTGGGGTGGTGTGCTGGCCGACGGCATGTTCCAGCGCTTCAGCCTCGACTACTCGCGCCGCGTGCTGGCCCAGGTCAAGACCGAGCATGAAGGCCAGCGCATCCCGCGCATCTTGTTCACCAAGGGCGGCGCGCTCTGGCTGGACGAAATCGCCGATGCCGGCGCCGATGTGGTGGGCCTGGACTGGACAGCCAACCTCGGCCGTGCCCGTGCTCAGGTCGGCAGCCGGGTCGCCCTGCAAGGTAATCTCGACCCGAATGTCTTGTTTGCGCCGCCGGACGCCATCCGCGAGCAGGTGCGCTCGGTGCTGGACAGCTTTGGCAATCCGCAGCGTGCCGACGGTGGCTGGGACGGCCATGTGTTCAATCTGGGACATGGCATCAGCCAGTTCACGCCGCCCGAGCATGTCACGGCCCTGGTGGACGAGGTGCATACCCATTCGCGTCGTCTGCGCAGCGGCGTCTGAGCCTGTTTCGGCACCGGCGGTGCTCGCCGCCGGTCCAAAAAACACGGCCGTCAAACGTGAAGTAAGCACTCAGGGTAGAGACTTATCCCCAATTTTCTCGAAGCGAGACAGACCCTGAGCCTGTGCTGCGCTGCAGCTTCGCGTTTTCCCGATTGCCCGCTAAGTGCTTGATTCATAAGAACTCGGCTCGCTGCGCCAGAGAATGGTCTGCAATCGGTAAGCAGGGTGACAAAGCGTGTATGCGTACATTCTTCGAACTTTCCCCACAAAGTTATCCACAGATTGGGTGCCTTGTTTTCTGAGTCCTTTCAAATCATGTACTTAGGTTCGAAAGCTCATTCAAACTTGCAAGTGCGACCCGCTGTGCGCCAGCGCCATGGCTGAGGCGCCGATGCTGCGCATCCGCGTTGCGGTCGAAGCGCCGCAGCACAGCGGCCTCAGCGGCCCGCTGGACTATCTCAGTGAGCGGGCGCTCGCACCGGGCAGCTTGGTGCGGGTACCGCTGGGCCGGCGCGAGCTCATGGGCATCGTCTGGCCCGGCGAGCCCGACGCTCAGGTCGATGCCTCGCTCTTGCGACCCATCTTGGCGGAGCTTGACGGTCTGCCTCCCCTGAGTGCGGCCTGGTGCCAGCTGTTGGAGTTTGCCGCCAGCTATTACCAGCGCAGCATCGGTGAGCTGGCCCTGGCTGTGTTGCCGCCGCAGCTGCGCGAGCTTGACGGCGCCCAGCTCCGAGCGCGCCTCAAGAAGCTCGACAAGTTTCTGAGCACTGCTGCCGAATCGTCGCCCACGCCGCCTCGGCCGACGCTGAGTGCAGCTCAGCAGCAGGTGCTGGACGAGCTCGATGCATTGCTGAGTGCCGCCCGCGACCGCGCCCCCGCGCCGGTGCTGCTGTACGGCATCACCGGCAGTGGCAAGACCGAGGTCTATTTGCGCGCCGCCGAGCACGCCTTGGCGCAAGGCCGCCAGGTCCTGGTGCTGGTGCCCGAGATCAATCTGACGCCGCAGCTGGAAGCGCGCTTCAGCGAGCGCTTCGGCGGGGGCGGTGAGGGCCCCGGCCATCGCATCGTCTCCCTGCACAGCGCCTTGACCCCGGCCCAGCGTGTACGGAACTGGCTGGCCGCGCACATGGGTGAGGCCGATCTGGTGCTGGGCACGCGCTTGGCCGTGTTTGCCTCCATGCCGCGCCTGGGCCTGATCGTTGTCGACGAGGAGCACGACCCGTCCTACAAGCAGCAGGACGGCGCCCGCTACTCGGCCCGCGATCTGGCCATCTACCGCGCCCACCAGGAAAAGATCCCGGTCATCCTCGGTTCGGCCACGCCCTCGCTGGAAAGTTGGCAGCGAGCCAATGAAGGGCGCTACAAGCGTTTGGTGCTGCCTGGCCGGATTGGCGGCGGGGCGCTGCCGCGCGTGCGCCTCTTTGACATGAAGCGCATGCCGCTGAGCAAAGGCGTCACCACGGCGCTGACCGCCCCGCTGCTGGACGCGCTGCGCCTGCGCTTGGAGCGCGGCGAACAAAGCCTGATCTTCCTGAACCGGCGCGGCTATGCCCCGGTCTTGCACTGCGCCGAATGCAACTGGAAAAGCGACTGCCCGCATTGCAGCGCCTGGCGTGTGTTCCACAAGGGCGACCGCACCCTGCGCTGCCACCACTGCGGTTTCACCGAGCGGGTGCCCAGCGCCTGCCCGACCTGCGGCAACCAGGACATTGCGCCCCTGGGCCGCGGCACCGAGCGCCTGGAAGAGCAGCTGCAGGAACAGCTGCCCGGCGCCCGCGTGCTGCGCATCGATGCCGACAGCAGCAAGCACAAGGGCGAGCTGGAGGCGCAGCTGGCGGCCGTGCACAGCGGCGAGGTCGACATCTTGGTCGGCACGCAGATGGTGACCAAAGGCCACGACTTCCGTCGCATCACCCTGGTCGCGGCGGTCAACCCCGACGGCGCCTTGTTCAGCAGTGATTTCCGCGCGCCCGAGCGGCTCTTTGCCCTGCTGATGCAGGCCGGCGGCCGGGCCGGGCGCGATGCCGAAGCGGCGGCACGCAGCGAGATGTGGGTGCAGACCTGGCACCCCGAGCATGCACTCTACAAATCACTGCAAAGCCATGACTTCGAAGCGTTTGCCAAGAGCCAGCTGGCCGAGCGCGAATCGGCCGGCCTGCCGCCGTTTGCCCATCTGGCTTTGCTGCGCGCCGAGGGGCGCACGGCCGAGGCGGCCCTGGGCTTTCTGAAAGCGGCGTCCGCCTTTGCCCAGGCCCTGCCCGAGGCTCGCGGCACGCTGATCTACCCGCCCATCCCCATGAGCGTGGCCCGGGTGGCCAATGTCGAGCGCATGCAGATGCTGGTCGAAGCCGGCAGCCGCGGCGATTTGCAGCGCCTGCTTTGGCATTGGATGCCCGAGCTGCACCTGCTCAAGCGCGAGCACAAGGGCGTGCTGCGCTGGGCGGTGGACGTGGACCCGCTGGCCATCTAGCGGGCGTCGGGAAACTCCAGCACTCCCGAGGAGCGAATGGAAAGGGCGAGTCTCAGCTGCCCTGCACGCTGCGCTTTCTGCCTTGGCGGGCGCGCCATTCCTTGTCGCTGCGACCGCGATGGCGGAAGTTTGGCTTTGGCCGCTTGTGTGGGCTGGCTGCTGTTTTTTCCAGGCATCAATAGAAGTGTGGTGCCATTTACTTAGGTCCAGCAATTCACTGCAGCGGGCCACCGTTCAAGCCCAGATCCGGGTTGGCCAGCAGGGCTTCGATGTCGAGCAAGAGCAGCATGCGCTGTGCGTCCTCCGAGTCCGGGGTGCCGATGCCGGCGATATAGCTGGCATCGAGGGCGCGGTTGAAGCTCGGGGCGGGCTTGATCTGGGCGCCGCTCAGGGCCAGCACATCGCTGACCGAATCGACCACCACACCAATCACCCGGTCTTGCACCAACAAGATGACGCTGACGGTCAAGGCGTCGTAGTTGACCGTGGGCAGGCCAAAGCTGATGCGCAGATCGACGATGGGCACGATCACACCGCGCAGATCGACGATGCCCTTGACGCAGTCTGGCGCGTTGGCGATCTGGGTGGGCGCTTCGTAAGAGCGGATCTCCTGCACGCACTGCAGGGCAATGCCGTAGGACACGCCACCCAGCTGGCAGCTCAGGAACTCGCGGGTCTGACCCGGCTCCAGAAGCGCGCTTCGTGCGACCGTGATGCTGCCGGTGTGGCCGGAAATGACTTGTATGGCGCTCATTGCTCTGCCCTTGTGCTGTGCTCGATCTCTTCAATGTAATTAGTAAAAATGATAAAACCACCGCTTATCAAATGAGAAAGCCGCCCGCCGTGCGTTCGTTCACGCAAGGTCGGGCGGCCAGAGTTGCGGCGGCTGCGGGCGGGTTCAGCCCAGTGGGTGCTCTCTGGCGCCAAGCCTGTCGCGGCGGGCGCGCAGGCCCAGCAAACCGAGGCCGGCCAGCATCAGCGCCACACTGGCAGGCTCAGGCACGGCCGCCACCGTGCCCAGCACCAAGTCGTTGGCCGCCACCCAGATCGGGCCGCCGTCTGGCTGCACAGCACTGATCTCGAAATAGCGAATCTGGCTGGTCGAGGCAAAGCCGTAGAAGGTACCGGGCTGGGCGTTCTCGATGAAGACCACCTGCTCAATGCCGTCTGCATCCAGGGCATTGAGCTTGATGGTCTGACCGGGCAGATAGGCGCCCAGGGCATCGGTGCCGAAGAAGAAGCCGCCGACGCCGTAGACCTTGTCGGTGTAGGTGAAGTCAAAGCTGATGACGTCGCTGGCCTGGTCGGTGGACAGCCAGACATCGGCATCGCTGCCGGCGTTGTAGAAGCTCGAATACGCGCTGCCATCGAAGGCCAGGGCATTGACCACATAGCTGTAGCCACCGCCCGGCTCTCGGTAGAGCGAGCCCGGGCCCTGGGCCCAAAAGAGGTCGTCAAAGCGGTCGGTCACGGGCGCTGTGACGGCAGCCTGGAAGCTGGCCTGCGAGCTGTAGAACGTCATCTCGGCATGCGCCGCAGTGCCGCCGCACAGCAAGGCCGCCAGGGCCAGGGAGGGAAGTGAGAAGGGTTTGCGCAGTTTCATGGGTGATTCCTCTTGGGACGCGGCTGGTTCAGGCCGAATCACAGGTTTTCGCAGCGGCCGGCCTTGGCGCCAGCCTTGATTTGGGCTCGCAGCCCATCTGGGAAGCTGGTGGCGCTCGATTGCCCGCCAGCGCAGACATAGACCGTGCTCAGATCGATGCGCCAGGTCGCCTGGGAGCCGGTCAGGCCGCCCATCAGGATTTGGCCCTTGCGGCTCAGAGCGATCGGGTTCTCCATGCCGTATTTCTCCGCCTCGACCACGCCTTGCTTCTTGAGGAAGTCGTTCAGGCCGATCCAGCCGATGTCCTCCACCCACATGAAGCCGGCGAACATGGTGAAGAAGTCTCCGGCGCGGGCCAGCACCACGCCGCCGTCGTCGCTGATGGCGCTGATATTGAGTTGCGGTGTGCCGGCATTGGCCTCCACCCAGGCCGCGCCGTCGACTGCGCAGTGGTCGATGCCGTCCCAGCTGATGAAGGGCATGTCGGTGCAGTACTTGGGGCTGCTGCGCGGTGTGAAGGCGTCCGGGCCCGTGCCCTTGAGCGCATTCCACATCAGCATGCCTTGGGCCGTGGCCAAGGGCACGCGGCTGCCGTCACCGTTGACGACTACCGCGCTTATGGCGCCAGTCAGCGCCGTCAGGTCCACCGGATTGGCATCGCCCACCCAGCCAATGGCGCGGTTGAAATTGGCCGTGCCAACCACCACCTGGCCATCACCCGACATGCCGTCCGCACGCATCCAGGGCAGGCCTCGCAGGTCCAGACCGTCGAGTTTGAGCGCTTGGCCGCCGCCGGCTGCGGTCCAGCGGTAGGGGACGACTTGCAGGCCCAGATCGGTCTCCCAGTCGAATTGCACGCAGCTGCCGTCGGCATTCTTGTGGCCGCTGTAGCCCACCGCCGCCGTGCCCAAGGCATTCATGCCAAAGCCATAGCTGCTGGTCACACCGGCTGCGCCGCCTAAGCCGCAGTCGTCGCTGAGTGCGCCCATGGGGCTGAGTTGCCCGGTGTCGAAGTCCCAGAGCGCCATCTGCTTGATGGTGTAGCTGTAGCCATCGGGCTCGCTGTGGACGATGCCGTCGAAGTTGGCTTCCACGAGCATCTTGCGGCCGTCGGCCGACATATTGCTGCGCGAAGAGGCCAGCAAGTCCAGGCTCTCCGGGAACAGCTGGATGCCGTCCTTGGCATCCCAGTACAGCGGGTAGCCGAAGCCGTAGCCGCCGCCGGCGCGCTGGCCGTCGGCCGACATGCTGCTCAGAAAGACACCGCCGAGGAAATCGTATTGAACGCCGTCGCGGTGGCCGTTGAAGACGATGTCGGCGTTGCTGACCATGCCCGCCTGCACCTCGATGGCACCAGAGAGGCAGGCTGAGTCCAGCTTCGGGTCGTGGCTCTCGCCGGCGTTCCAGTACTCGGCCTGGGACAGCAGCATGGCCGGCCGGGTCGGGTAGCCGCCGCCGCTGATCTCCTCGATATAGAGCTGGTATCGCTCGCCCGGCTTGAGGTTGTTGATGCGGAAGCGCCCGTCCGGGCCGATCTGGCCTTGGGTCTGGTCGCCCGACATCGCCGACACGGCATCGCCCAGCGGGTCGCGCACATTGCGTGCCACCACATTGATGCCGCTGAAGCCGGTCTTGCCGTCTTTGAGCAGCAAGCTGCCGGCGATGGCGCCGCGGCTCGCCAGGTAGTCGGCCGTGGGGTAGAGGTTGGAGATGCCGGCAATGTCGTCGGCTCGGTCCACCGTGCTCATCTCCTGGCCGATCGAGCGGCCCTTGGCCACGCTGTTGGGGTCGATGAAGGGGAACATGGTTTCGACCTGCTTGGGGTCGATGTGGCTGGCGGCCGGGCCGTACAGCCAGTGGTGGACCGGCGCCGTGCAGCCGGGCACGCCGGGGAAGAGGTCGCGGCCATAGCCCGGCTGGCTCATGAAGGCGAGCTGGCCGTTGACCTGGGAGTGTGAGAGGTTGATGGCGTGACCGAATTCGTGGGTGAAGACGCCGGCATAACGCGCACCATTGACGTCTGCAGGGGGTGCCGAGCGCTGGCCAAGGGGCGGGTTCTCATGGCTGACCATCCAGCCGTTCATCAAGGCCGTGGCTTTGACGATGGTCTCCGCGTAGCCGTCGCCATCGCGGTCCTCGGCGATCTCGGGCATGGCAATGCCCAGCACCTGGTCGCGCGGCACGCCGAAGAATTCCTCCAGCACGCGGCCGTCGTCGTCGTAGATGACATAGAAGCCGCCCTGGTTGTACTGACCGTAGACCAACTGGGCGCTGGCGGCGTCATTGACATCGCGGCCGATGCTGGGCACGGCAGTGAAGGGCGTGAACTGGGCCGGGTCGGTCTGGGCTCGCCAGGTCGAGGTGGCCACCGAGCTCCACTGCTTGAAGGCAAACGCGGTGATGGCGTTGGCCTGCTCGGCGCTCAGAAACACGCTGCCGTCGTTGCGGCGGGTGAACACGCCGACGTCGGTGTAGACCTTGATCGCGCCTTGCGTGGTGTCCCAGCGCAGGGGTTGCGGGTCGCCGGGTTTGTCGGTCAGGAAAAGCGGCCCGGCGGCCTGGCTCAGCGGGGCGCTGAGCAGCAGCAGGCCGCCCATCAGGCCGGCCAGCAAAGGAGTCTTGAAGGTGTTCATCAGCGCATCGCTCCCGTGGACAACCAGTTGTTCTTGAGGCTGCGTTGCACCAGCCCCTGCAAGGTGTTCAGGTCCACGCCGCCGGCACGGTTCTCCAGCATGCGGGCCTCGTTGCGGCGCAGCAGGCCCGGGGCCACGACCATGCCTTCGAACAGCCCGACGTTGTTGAAGCCGTTGCTGATCTTGTTGCCGGTGATGGTCAGCTTGCCCTGGGCCAGGCCCACGGGGGTGCTGAAACCCGAGCGGGCGGCGGGCTTGTTCATGAAGGCCATGACCTTCTCGCCGACCTGCCAGCTCGGCATGCCTTCGATCTTGGCGGGCAGAAGGTAGCGGCCGTCGTCCAACTTGCGGGCACGCAGCAGGCCGTATTGGCGGATCGTGTAGTCGCTTTTCACGGCCAGGTTCTTCTTGGCGCTGCTGCTGACCTTGAGTGTGATCTCGGTGTAGGGCAGGCCGTCTTGGAAACCATCCTTGAGCGCTGTGACCTGGCCGCTGACGATGACATCGGCTCTGGCGATCAGCTGGGACAGATTCTGCGGAGGCAGCTGGGTGGCTTGCACCTGAGGCGCCAGCAAGGCGCTGATCAAGGCGAGGCCAAAGCCGAGTCGCGGTCGGGCGCTCCTGGCCGTCTGTTCATGTTTCATGGGTCAACACTCCTGGAAGGGTCTGGACTTGGTGGTGCCCTGAGCCGCCTGCGGCAGCACTCGGAACCTGGCGCCTACCTTAGCCAGCCACCCGCGTGCCCACCCCCCCCGCCGCGGGTGGTGGGGCGCGGGCGGTACTCCGGGAAAACCTGTGGCGGCAGGCACCAGCGTGGTGCGCGTTTTGGCCTGCCCCCCTGGTTTCGAGGGGTGGACGCGCTGCCGACCATGGGCTTTGCCTGAGCCCGGTGGCCCCGACCACGCTCTAGACTCGGCTCATGCAGTACGAGATCAGCGACGAAGAACTGGCCCAGCTGGAGCTGGCGCTGGAAGAAGCCACCGGCGTGGCGCGCCTGCAAGGGCTGGCCTCTCTGGCCTGGCATTTGCGCCAGCGCGACAGCTTGCGCGCGCTCAAGCTGATTGCCGAATGCGAGCGCCGGCTGGCCATTCTTCAGGCCGCTGGCACGCCGCTGCCGGCTCTGGACGCCGCCCGTCTGAGCCAGCGCCTGGCGCTGGCTGCCAGTGAGATTGCCGTGCATTTCTGCCGCCTGGACGAGGCCCAGCTTCAGCTGGACCGCGCCCGGGCATTGCTGTCCGTGGCCCAGGAGCCGGGTGCTGCTTGTGACGCTTTCCTGGTCGAAGCCGCCCTGGCCAAGGCCAGTGGCGAGCGCAAGCGCGAGTTGCAGGCCTTGCGCGAGGCTGAGACCTTGTCGGCTGCCGGTTGCGATCCGCAGCGTGCCGGCATTGCCCGGGGTGTGGCCTGCAGCGAGTTCGGTCTCAGCCAGACCCACCAGGACCAGGCCCGTCAGCAAGACCTTGGCCTGGGCATCGCCGACCCGGCCGGTGGCCCGGCCAGCGAGGCCTGGCATCTGGCAGCCCAGGCCTTCCCCCTGTGCCTGCGTGAGCCGGCCACGGCGGCCGGCCTGTTCCTGCGCGCGGCCGAGCTGGCGCGCAGCATGGGCATGCGGCGTTTTGTTTGCATCATCACCATGAATGCCGGCAATGCCTGGCTGGAGCTGGGTGACCTTAACAACGCTGCCAGCTGCTTCGAGCAAGCTGCCGAGTTGGCGGCGCGCACCGGCTGGCCGGTGCTGATGGGCACCAGCCAGACGCAGATCGGTCGGGTGCTGAGGCATCTGGGCCGCTGCGAGGAAAGCCAGGCCGTGCTCAACGAAGCGCTGGCCTTGCTGCGCGTGGCGCCTCCGGGGACGGCCAAGGCCTTTGCCTGCAGCGAACTGGCCCTGACCTTGCTGGCCCTGGGCCAGGCGCCGGCCGCGGTCGAGGTGATGAAGGAGGGCATCGCGCTTTACCGAGCGGCCCAGTCCAATGTCAACCTGGCTTTGAATCTGGTGCGGCAGGCGCGTGCCCAGGCCCAGCTGGGTGGCACCGAAGCGGCCCTGGCGGCCATCGCCGAGGCGCAGGAGCTGATCGAACGCTTCGGCTACTCGGCCCTGGCCGTCGATCTGGCCGAGGCCTTGGCCGAAGTGCACCGGCACAGCGGAGCCCGCCTGCCGCCGCCACCTGGCATGACGGCGCCGACAGCGCCCATCCACTACGCCCAAGCCGCGCTCAGCCGCGGTATGAATATCGCCGGCTGGAAGCCACCGCCGGCCCTGCTCGACTACCTGGCCGACGCCTGGGCCGAGGCCGATGAGATGGCGCAGGCCTATTCCTATTCCCGCATGGCGCGCCTGGCGCAAGAGCAGGGCGACGCGCTCAAGCTGAAGAACCCCCGCACCATGCTGCATCTGCTGGGCTACCGTGGCCTGTTGGCCGCACCGGCGCAGCCCGAGTCGCCGGTGGCTGGGCTGCCGCGGCCGTCGCGCGTGTCTGGGGGCCTTGGCCCCTTGCCGGCCGCTGTGACGCGCAGCGAGACCCTGACGCCCAAGGAGGGCGAGATCCTGCAGCTCTTGGCGCGCAACTACTCCAACAAGGAAATCGCCCAAACCCTGGGTGTCAGTGCCGAGACGGTGAAGTGGCATCTGAAAAGCCTGTACGGCAAGCTGGCCGCCGGTTCGCGCCGCCACGCCGTCACTCGGGCGCGCACCTTGGGCATGCTGCACAGCGGTCTGTGAGCCCGGAGGGCCTGGACGGCTGGCCGTCTCAGAACCTCCTCCCCCCCCTAACTTGCCGGGCAAGTGCATGTCCGGTGCCGATGGCAGGTTTCCGTTGGCTCCCCTCGAGTGCGCATGGTGCGCGTTCGAATCCCCAAGGAGCTGAACGATGAAAACGAGAACTTGCAACTGGACGGCCGCCGCAGTGGGCTGGCTGCTCTTGGGGGCCGCGGCCCTTGCGCAGGCCCAGAACTATCAGATCACCGGCCATGTCAACAGCTTGGCCAGCACGTTCGCACCCGGGCCGCGCGAGGATCAGAACCATACCGACAACTTCAACTGGTACGACCGGCCGGAGGCGCAGGTCATCCAGTCGCTGAGTGAGTTCTCAGCAGTCAGCAATGGCGGCTACGGCCGAGCTTCGATGTCCGCGAGCATGGGGCAGCTGCGAGCCTTCTCACAGGCCTCCTACCCCAGTGGTCAGCCTGAGCCGCACTACTACGGCTATTCCTTCGGCACGGCCCACGCCACCTTTGCCGACACGGTGCGCGTGGAGGGTGCTGGCCTCGCCGCAGGCACGCCTGTGCGCTACGAGCTGCACCTGTGGATTGACGGCAGCATCAGTTTCCCCAACTTTGAGATCGGCGGCCATTTGAATGCCGATGGACTGGCCCAGATGCAACTGATCGACCGCACGAACAACCAGCGTCAGACCTTGGATTGGGACATCAAAAAACACAGCACGGGCTGGTACCGCATCGCCCTGGACACCGTGGTCGGCCATGATCTGATGATCACCGGCATGCTCTATGCCAGCGCTGGCGTCGATTCCAGCGCCACGTTGGCGCGTTACGCCGAGGCCGACTTCAGCCACACCGCGCTCTATTTTTTGCAGCCTTCGCTGGCGCAGCTGAACACCGTCGGGGCCAGCGGCCATGACTTCAGTATCAGCCTGGTTCCCGAACCTTCGAGCGCTTGGCTGCTGCTGGCTGGCTTGGCGACACTGGGTCTGTGGCGCTTGCGCCGGCAGCTGTGCTGAGCTGGCATCATGGCCGGCCATGAGAAGCCAGCCCTTGCCCTGCGCTGTCGAACACTGGGCCGAGTTCTCGGCCTTGCTTGATCTTGCATTGGAGCTGCCACAGGCCGCCCGCGAGGCCTGGCTCCAGGGCTTGGCGCCGGCATCGGCTCATCTGCGCCCGGCTCTGCGCCGGGTGCTGATCCTGGCGCAACAAGCCGACCTGCCCAGGCTGGACACGCCGATGTGCCAGCCAGCGCTGGGCGCAAACGAGCCTGAACTCAGCGAGTTTCGTGCCGGCCAAACCTTGGGCCCCTGGCGCTTGCTGGAGCCGCTGGGGCAGGGCGGCATGGGCGAAGTCTGGCTGGCCGAGCGCTGTGACAGCGCTTACCAGCGTCAGGTGGCGCTCAAACTGCCTCATGCGCTGGCCTTGGCCGGCCAGGGGCGGCAGCGGTTTGCTCGTGAACGCGACATTCTGGCCGCCTTGCAGCACCCCCATATCGCGCAGTTTTTTGACGCCGGCTGCGACCCGCTGCTGGCGCCAGACGGTGCGCCGGTGGATGCGGCGAGCCAGCCCTGGTTGGCGCTCGAGCATGTGGCCGGCCGACCCCTGACCGAGCATGCGCGGGCGCAGGGCTTGAGCTTGCGCGAGCGGCTGCAGCTGATGCTGCAGGTGATGGCGGCCGTGCAATATGCCCATGGCTTGCTGCTCGTGCACCGCGATCTCAAGCCTTCGAATCTGCTGGTCAGCCATACGGGCCAGGTCAAGCTGCTGGACTTTGGCATCGCCAAGTTGCTCGGGCCGCAGCAGGCCGGCGAGCCGACCCGGCTGCTGCTGGCGACGCCGGCCTATGCCGCGCCCGAGCAATGGGCCGGTGGGCCGGTCAGTGTGGCCACCGATGTCTATGCCCTGGGTGTGCTGCTGCAGGAGCTGCTGTGCGGCAGCCCGCCGGCGCGCGGCGAGTCGCGCTTGGCCTCGCAGCTGCTGCCGGCCCGTCCGGCAGGATCGGCCCATGCCGCCTCCTTGGGCTTGAGCCCGCGCCGCTTGCAGCGCCTGCTGCGCGGCGATCTCGACGCCTTGCTCGCGCAGGCTCAGGCACCCGTTCCGTCGCAGCGTTATGCCAATGTGCAGGCCTTGATGGACGATGTGCAGCGCTACCTGGACGGCCGTCCGTTGCGGGCCCGGCGCATCGGCGCCTGGGCGCGCTGGGGCAAGTCGCTGCGCCGGCATTGGCTGTTCTGGGGTGCTGCAGGCGCGCTCGCTGTGAGTTTGGGTCTGGGCTTGGCGGCCACGCTCTGGCAGGCACGCCAAGCCGCGCATCAGGCCCAGCGCGCCGAGACGATCAAAAGCTATTTGCTGGATCTTTTCAAGACGCTGGATCCACGCCAGGCCGGTGCCCAGGACCCGGCCGCCGCCATGCGCCGTCTGCTGCAGCAGCAGATGGCACAGATCGAGCAGCGTCTGCCCGATGACCCGGAGATGGCCGAGGATCTGCTGCGGCTAAGCGCCACGGTGGCGCTCTACCTCAGCGATGAAGCACGCAGCCTGGAGCTGGCGCAGCTGCGCTGGCGCTTGCTCAAACAACGCCTGGGTCCTGTGCATGAGCGAAGCACCGAGGCGGGTCTGTCGCTCTTTTGGGCGCTGTGGTCGGCCGATCAAGGCCAGGCGGCGTCCAGCGTGCTGCGCGAGCTGGACAGGCAACTGCCCGCTGCCGGCCTGCTGCGCGCCGAATGGACCTTGGCCCGGCATGATGTGATGGCCGCCACCGGGGCAAGCTCGGCCGAACGGCAGGCCGTTCTGCAGCAGGCCTTGCAGCACTATGCCGAAGTGGCGCCGCAAGACAGCGGCCATATTGCCGCTCTTGCGCATTGGGCTGCTTTGCAGCTGCAAAGCCAGCAGTGGAGCGCGGCGCTTGACACTCTAGAGCGGGCGCTTGCCCTGCTGACGCAGGCCCGGCCCTATATCGCGCTGGACCATGCGCGGGTGCTGGGCTTGCGCGCCCAGGTCTGGGCGGCGCGCCAGCAGCCTGGGCGCCAGCGGGACGACCTCGACCAGGCCGTGGGCTTGCTGCGCGGCAGCGTCGGTTTGCGCAATCCTCTGGCCTGGGCGATCGTGGCGCAGCGTTTGGAGCTGGCGTGCGCAGAGCCGGCCCATTCCCTTCAGGCACGGGCTCTGTGGCAGGAGGCCTGGCCGTCGGCAAGTGCAGATGGCCGAGTCGAGCTTCTGCGTGCCGCGGTGGCCCCATGTGCCTGGTCGCAGGCAGAGCCTGCTCTGGCGCCGCTCAGGCGCTGAGCATGCTCAGCAGCAGCGCGCGGGCTTTCTGCCAATCACGGCGCACGCTGCGTTCGGTCAGCGCCAGGCTGGCTGCAATTTCGCTTTCGCTGAGGCCGCCGAAATAGCGCATTTCGACCACCTGGGCCAGCCGAGGCTCCAGCGCCTGCAGGGCCAGCAAGGCTTCATGGACCGCCAGCACTTGCGGCTCTGGCGTGGGGCCTGGCAGGGCGGCGAGGCCTTCGGTGTCCAAGTGCACCCAGCTCAGGTCGCCGCCGCGCTGATCAGCAGCCTGTTCACGCGCCAAGTCGACGATCACCGATCGCATCACTCGGGCGGCATAGGCCAGGAAATGACCGGGGCTGGGGAACTCGGGCCGCCCGTCGCCGCGACTCAGGCGCAAGAAGCTCTCGTGCACAAGGCCGGTGGTGTTGAGATGCTGGTGGACCGGGCCGGCGCGCCGCAAGCGCGCGTGGGCAAGCCGCTTCAGCTCGTCGTAGAGCTCGGCAAAGTGGGAGTCGGCCGCGCTTCCGGGCGGCAGGGCGGCGGGCCAGGCCGCATCATTCACGGCGAGCCTGCTTCGGCCCGGAGTGCACGCAGCTGCTGGCCCAGCTCCTGCCAGAGGGCATCGGCCTCGGCGGGCCAGGCAGAGCGGTCCTGAATGGCTTGCTCCAGCTGCCGTTCCAGTCGGTTGGCCAGATCGCTGGCGCCTTCTAGGCCGAGGATCAGGAGCACGCTCTTGAGGCTGTGTGCCAGGCGCCGCAGCGTGGCGGCGTCTCGGGCGGCACCGGCCCGCTCGCCTTCCATCAGGTCTTGCCCAAATTGCTCCAAGCTGGCGGCGCGGAAGCCGCGATACAGCGTGGCGTCGCCGCCGAAGTTGCGCAGGATGGCCTCCTGATCGGCCTGAGGGGCGGCCGTCGAGGCCTTGGGTGCCTGGGCTCTCGGAGCTT
>Ga0075160_10000816_pt1 | contig 19178 bp, 14 predicted proteins | sample JI91814C2DNA_FD_70969 | JGI IMG/M metagenome (GOLD analysis project Ga0075160, IMG submission 70969) | Wastewater effluent complex algal communities from Wisconsin, to seasonally profile nutrient transformation and Carbon sequestration -... | ecosystem: Engineered > WWTP > Effluent > Algae... | reverse complement strand
CTCGGCGAGCTCGACAACACGCTTGTCGGAGCCGACCTGTCGTCGTACCGCAAGGGAGACCGCTGATGTCCACTGCCCGTGTCCATTCGCTCGCCGGCTACGGCTTCGAGGTGCCCGACGTTGATGTCGCGAGAAAGTTCTACGCCGCCTTCGGCCTTCAGCCGCAGCCGCACGCCGGCGCATTGGCGCTTGGCTGCGCCGACGTGGCTGCGCCGAGCGTGCTTGTGATTCAGGGCGCACTGGGGTCGGCGAAGCGTCTGCACCACCTGTCGTTCTTCGTCGACTCGGCTGATCTGCCTTACTTTGACGAGCGGCTGAAGGTCATGGGCTCGCCGTCGTCCACGCCGCCGTTCGCCAGCCTTCGACCCGGCCTGTGGTTCCAGGACCCGTGGGGGACTTGGTTCAACTTGACGCCCCGCACCGCTTCGGATGTCGCGAACACTGAGCCGTATCCGCCGCAGCACGATCGTGTCGACGTGCACCTGTGGAAGCAGCTGCCGCGCCAGGCGCAGCCACGCAAGCTTGGACACATGCTGTTGTTCACGCCCGACTTTGCCAGGGCGGAAGCCTGGCTTCAGCAGGCGCTGGGCTTGCGCACAAGCGACCGCGCGGTCGGCAAAGTGTCCTTCATGGCCGGCGGGGAGGGCGTGCGCGACCACCATTGCTTTGGACTGATCAACAGCACGCACCGCGGCTTCCAGCATTCGAGCTTCTATGTCGATTCGTTCGACCAGATCGGCTTTGGCGCTTTGCAGATGCGCGAGGCCGGATACACCGACCAGTTCGGTGTCGGACGGCATGCACTCGCGTCCAACCTGTTCCTGTACATCCGCGATCCCTGGGGCACCTGGGTCGAGTACTACAGCGACATGGACAAAATCAGCGAGCGCTGGGAGGCGCGTGACTGGAACGAGCTGCCGTACATCTGGGGGCCGGAGTGGTCGCCAGAGTTCTGGGGTGGCGAGATGAATGCCAACGTCGAAGCGCGCTGAGTCCGTCCATGCGCCGCATCGAGTTGGACGTCCACGCGCACCTCGCGCCTGTGTGGCCCGAAGGCCTGGCGACGGTGCCGGGTGTGCAATGGCTGTCCGACCCGCCGCGTTTGGTGGTGGATGGCCACGTGCTCGGCATCGCCGATCTATACCGACCCGAGCGTCTGCTCCAGTGGATGGACGCCAATGATGTCGAGCGCGCGCTGGTGTCGGTGCCACCGCCGTTGTATCGCCAGCATCTGGTGGCCGACGAGTCCGAGGCCTGGAGCGAGTACCTGAACCGGGGCTTGCTTGAAGTCTCCGCTCGGCATGAAGATCGGTTACAGGCGCTGCTCCATCTGCCAATCGAACATCCCGCTGTCGCGCTCTCTCAGCAACGCCGGCATGGCGGACGTGGCGCCGCCGGCGTAGCGCTCGCCGCGGGCGGTAACCCGCGCATCGTGCTGTCCGATCCTGCACTCGAGCCGCTTTGGCAGGTGCTCGACGATGCCGGCGCCTTCGTCTTCCTGCACCCCGGTTCGTGCGGTGACGGGCGGCTCGCGGTCTTCTATTTGGAGAATCTTCTGGGAAACCCGATTGAGACGGGCGTGGCCGCCGCTCATCTGGTGATGGCCGGTGTGCCGCAGCGCCATGCGCGCGTGCGGTTCTGCCTCGCCCACGCGGGAGGTGCATTCACCAGTCTCGTGGGTCGGCTCGAGCGCGGATTCGACACGAGCCGCCCGGGCATCGATCTAGCTGTGGAGCGCCCTCTGCGGGCCGCGCGACGCTTCTACGCCGACTGCATTGCCCACCACCCTGGCGCACTGCAGTTAGCTCAGGACGTCTTCGGCCACGACCACGTTCTGTTCGGCTCCGACTGGCCATTTCCGATGGGCCTGTCCGACAGTGCACCGGCCGGGTGGAAAGGCTCCAGCTCCCACAGCAAGAAGGAGAGCATCTGATGGACACCACGGCAATGCCAACGCGTGAAGACGTGGAGGCGTTCGTGCTGAACGAAGCGCGTCTGCTTGACGAGAAGCGCTACGAGGAGTGGTACGGCCAGTTCGCCGAGGACGGTCACTACTGGATTCCTCTTCAGCACGATCAGGCGGATGCCGACTCGCACCACTCTCTGATGTACGAGGACAGGCTTTTGCTGCGACTGCGCATCGACCGTCTCGGTCACGCCCGCGCGTTCTCCCAGCAGCCCGCGAGCCGCAGCCTGCACGTGCTGCAGCAACCGGCCATCGAGCGCTTTGATGCGGTGGCGGGGGAGTACCTCGTTCGCACGCCATGCGCTTACTTCGAGTCGCGAGGCGACCAGCAAGTCGCGCTGGCGGCCGTCCTCTGGCACTCCCTGGTCAGGGATGGTTCGGGCGCACTTCGCATCCGCCTCAAGCGCGTGAACCTGTTGAACTGCGACGCGGCGCTGCCGTCGATCCAGCTTTTTCTCTGATGGCCATGCCGCACCGCACCGTTCACCAGGTCTTCGAGGCCAGCGCGTCGCGCTGGCCCGAGGGTGACTTCGTCCATGTGCCGCCGCAGGCTGCTGCGGCCTACGGGGGCCAAGGCGTCACATTGCGTTATAGCGACGCCGCCCGTCAGGTGAATGCCCTCTCGGCGCAGTACCGGGCGGGTGGCCTCGAGGCGAGACATCGGGTCGCAATGTTGCTCGACAACCGTGCCGACTTCTTCGTTCACTGGCTGGCACTGAATGCACTGGGCGTGTCGATCGTGCCGCTGAACCCCGAGGCCAGTCCGTCCGATATGGCGCATGTGCTGAGCGACAGCGGGTGCGTGATGGCGGTGGCTCTTCCCGAGCGTCGCCATCTGCTCGACGCTGTCGCGCCGATGCTGCCGGTACACGTCGCGGCAGATCGGCCGCCGCGAGCGTCCGTGCAGCCGCCGAACGCCGCCGAGGACGAATGCGCACTCATCTACACATCGGGGAGCACTGGCAAGCCCAAGGGCTGCATGTTGTCGAACGCGTACTTCATCACTCTGGGCTCGTGGTACGTCGGCATCGGCGATCTGTGCCGACTCGAGCCCGGTGCAGACCGGCTCATTACGCCACTGCCGTTGACGCACATGAACGCCCTGGCGGTGTCGGCCATGGCCATGATGCTGTCCGGCGGATGCATCGTGCAGCTCGACCGGTTCCATCCCCGCCAGTGGTGGCAGGTGGTGGCCGAGACTCGAGCCACCATCGTCCACTACCTCGGCGTGATGCCCGCAATGCTCCTGCAGATCGAGCCCGGACCGTATGAGACGCAGCACCTACTGCGCTTTGGCTTCGGTGCAGGCGTCCACCCGTCGCATCACGAGACTTTCGAGCGACGCTTCAGGTTCCCACTGGTGGAGTCGTGGTCAATGACGGAGGTGGGCGGCGCGGCGGCCGTGGTCGCCAGCGCCGAGCCGCGTCACGTCGGCACGCGCTGCTTCGGTCGCCCGCAGCCGCACATGTCCTACCGCTTGGTCGACACCGAAGGGCAGGTCGTGGCGCGCGGGCAGACCGGTGAGCTGCTCGTTCGAGCTGCCGGTGCCAGTCCGCGTGCCGGCTTCTTCACAGGCTACGCGAACCAGCCTGAGTTGACCGAGCAAGCGTGGAAGGACGGCTGGTTCCACACCGGCGACATGGTTCGCGAGGGAGATGACGGCTCCCTGCACTTCGTCGATCGCAGCAAGAGCATTGTGCGCCGAAGCGGCGAAAACATTGCTTCGCTGGAAGTGGAAAGCGTGTTGAACCAGATCCCAGGTGTCAGCTCGGTCGGCGTGGGACCGGTGGACGACGAACTGCGGGGCGAGGAGGTGATGGCCTGCATCCAGCTCTCCGCGGGCAACCCTCCGTCGCTCGAGACGGCACAGCGCATCTTTGACCTTGCCGGGCAGCGGCTGACCTACTTCAAGGTTCCCGGCTACATCGCGTTCGTGACAGCGCTACCCCTGACAACATCCCAGAAGCTGCAGCGCGGCGAACTGAAAGTTCTATCGCGTCAGCTCTTGGAAGCAGGCAAGGCGTACGACCTTCGGCACCTCAAGAAGCGCAACGCTGGCACCCACTAAGGCCCTAGCCTGGGCCTAGAGCACAGCCGGGGTCAGTGAATGGGGCAACGGATGAGGGCCGAGCAAGACCGTGGGTCTGCGCGCTGGAACGAGTGCGGTCTGTTTCTGAACGACTGATCGGCCGACTCAGTGCTGCGGTTCAGAGCGTGGCGGACGGCCCCAGAGTAATACCGCTCTTTGAGGGGCGAAGGGTGACAGGCAGGAACCGCTGCAAAGCAGCCAAGGCAGGCAGTCTCAAGTGTGGTTGAAATTGGTTCGCCCCTGTCGGCAGGTTCTGGCTGTGGTCAAGAAAGACGATCCGAGCACGCAGCAGAAGCATCGGACACCACGATTTGGGTCTCTGATCGCACCACTTTCGACCTGCAAGCTGCCCCTTGAATCAGAGGCCTAAGGTCCATACACTCCGCCGAAGGACACCCTTGGTCATGCCCAGGGATCCCACTCTTTTCGGCCCCTCGTTCACCGCGGGTGGTGTCCGTCCTGAAGCCGAGCACCGGCCTTCCAAGTAGGAAGCCGTCGGCAGTGCAGCCCTCGCGGTTGCCGTCACGTGGCCCCACCACAGCCGTGGTGGCCGCAGCGTGTACGTGCGCCCGAAATCGCGCTTGCAGCTTATGCGTCAATCGCCTGCGCTGTTAGCAGCTTATGCTGTCAGGAGCGCTGCCAAGTCCTTGATTCTTCAGGGCTTGCGCTTGCAGCTTATGCGTCAACGCACATGCTTTGTGTGGTTTGACCGACTGACAGCTTCCGACCTGGCGCACCGTTGACCGCGGCGCAAGGTCGCCATCAGATCGCGTCAGCTGCGTAGCCCAGCCACCGGGCCAGATAGTGACCGTTCGCGCGATCGACGAGCAGGCCGATGTGGTCCGGCGCATCGCGCCAGACCACCGCGGCGATGTCGGAGAGGCGTACACGCGAGGCCTGGTCGGTCTCGCGTGGAAGCGCGTGCGCATCGACCAGTCGCGACAGCAGTGCCTCCACGTCGTCACCCCGCAGATTCACCACCAACGTGCCGTCCGAAAGATCGAGCCCGCAGGCCAAGGCCCCTGGCGCCGGTCGCAGCTTGGCGAGAAGCGCCGACGCCAGAGCGGCGTCTTGCGTCAGCAGCAGGATCTCGCTCGGGCTGCACCAGATCAGCCGGGGCTCAATGCCGCAAGCGTGGCCAGGGCCCGGGAGCCCCGACAGCAGGTGCCCTGCCATCACGGCGGAAAGCGCGCAAGTGCCGTCACCCGGCAGGTGCCGCAGCGACAACACGTGCATCGGCAATGCCACCTGCAGCCCGATCGCTGCGGAAGACTTCGGCCACAGCGCTGCGAGGCCGGTGAGCTCGGCCCCTGGCAGTGCTGCAAGGGGGAGGCTGTCAGTCGCTGCCATTCACGCGTGCCCCCGAAGGATCGTAGAAGGGTGTCTTCGCCACTTCGGCCTCGATCCCGACGCCCAGGTGCCAGACCGTGATGGTTTCGCCGATGCGCGACTGGCCGCGAGCGAGCATGCCCAGCGCCACTGGGTGCCCGAGCACCGGGCTGTAGCAGCTCGAGGTGACGAACCCGTCGATGGCGGCCGGGGGCTTGCTCGCCGCCGCGTGCGCGCCCACCGGCAGCCGCGTGCGGCGGTCGCGTGGCAGCAGGCCGACGAGCTGCATGCGGTGCGGGTCCTTCGCCGCCGGCCGCAACAGCGAACGCCGCCCGACGAAGTTGGCTGCCTTCCTCGCGATGCCGCGGTCCATGCCCACATCGCCCGGCAGCGTGGTGCCGTCGGTGTCGCCGCCCACGTGCAGGAAACCCTTCTCCGTGCGCATGATCATCAGCGCCTCGATGCCGTAGGGCACGACCCCGAAGTCGCGGCCGGTTGCCCACAGGCGCTCCAGCAGGGCCTGCGTGTGCAGCGCCGGAAGGTTGATCTCGTAGCCCAGTTCACCGCCGAAGCTGGCGCGCAGCACTCGCATGCCGACGCCGCCGTATGCGGCTTCGCGCAGGGTCATGTGCTTCATCGCTGAGGGCGCGAGTGCGGCATCGAAGCCCGCGGCCTGAAGCAGTTGCCAGGCTCGCGGGCCGCTGACCGTCACGTTGCCCCAGGCCGACGTCACGGGCGCCACCAGCACGCGGCGCTTCACGTACTCGCACTGCAACCACTCCTCGAACGCCAGCGCAACGCGCTCGGCACCGCCCGAGGTGGTGTTGACGAAGAAGTGCTCCGGCCCGAGCCGGCTGACGATGCCGTCGTCGAAGATGACGCCGTTCTCGTTGATCAGCAGGCCATAGCGTGCGCCGCCCACCGCCAGGGTGGACATCGTGCCGACGTACATCAGGTCCAGGAAATCGGCGGCGTCGGGCCCGATCACTTCGATCTTTCCCAGCGGCGAGCCTTCGAACAGGCCGACTTCCGTTCGCACCCGCAAGGCTTCGCGCTCCGCGGCCTCGATCAGGCCTTCGCCCTTGAGCGGGTACGCTGCCGGCCGCAGCCAGCCGCCGAACTCCTCCATCGCCGCAGCGCGCGCCTCATGCCACGCGTGCCCCGGCATGTGCTTCAAGGGCTTGTAGCGCTCGCCGCTGCGACCACCGGCGAGTGTGTTCAGCGTCACCGGCTTGAACGGCGGGCGGAACCGCGTCGTGCCCACCTGGTCCGGCGTGCGGTTCGTCTGCCCACCCATCAGCACCAGCGCATTGACGTTGCTCGTCTTGCCCTGGTCGGTGGCCATGCCCATCGTGGTGTAGCGCTTCAGGTGCTCGACGGAACGGTAGTTCTCGCGCGCAGCAAGCTCGACGTCGCTGGCCGACACGTCGTTCTGCAGGTCGACGAACACCTTGCCCGGCTTGTGGCCGAGCGAGGCCAGTGCGGCGGCACTCGGCTGGTGGTCGGCGGGCACGACTCCCAGGGGGATGTCGAACTGGCCGGCGCAGGCACCCACCATCTCGATACCAGGCAACGATCCCTTCGGCACGAACATCGACGTGTCTTCGACCCATTGCAGCCTGCCACCGGCCATCGAGTGCAGGTGCACCGCCGGCGTCCAGCCGCCCGCGCTGGCGATGCAATCGGCCTCGATCGTGCGCAGTGCGCCCCCGGCCTGCGGCGCGATCGTGACGCCGCGCACCGCGCGCTTGCCGGCCACGGCGACGATGGTGCTGGCACGATGCACGGCGACGCTCTCGGGCGCCTCGGCTCGGCTGTGCTCGCGCGCGTCGACGATGGCCGCCACCTCGATGCCGGCCGCCTTCAGGGCCCGCGCCGTGTGGTAACCGCTGTCGCAGGCGGTGGCCACGACGATGCGCTGCCCGCAGGCCACGCCGTAGCGCACCGCGTACTGCTCGACCGCGCTGGCCAGCATCACGCCCGGCCTGTCGTTGTCCGGAAACAGCATCGGCCGCTCGAAGGCACCGATGGCCACGACGATGCGAGGCGCGCGGATCTTCCACAGCCGCTCACGCACGACACCGCCGACAGTCTGCACGGCTGCGGCGAGGCCGTGGTCGTACAGACCGAACACCGTGCAGCGCGTATGGCACTCCACGCCCGCGGCGCGCAAGGCGTCGGCCTGGGCCAGGTGCGGCGTGGCCTCCAGCAGCAGCACCTTCGCGCCGGCTCGGGCCGCGGCCAGCGCCGCCTGCGTGCCGGCCGCGCCGCCGCCCGCCACCAGCACGTCGGTCGAGCGCGAGACCTCGTCGTAACGATCCGGGTCCGGCGCGTCCGCCGCATGGCCGAGCCCGGCCATCGCGCGGATCGCAGGCTCGAACAGGTGCCAGTGCGGCCACATGAACGTCTTGTAATAGAAGCCGGCCGGCAGCAGCGCTGCAAGGCGCGCGTTGATCGCCGCGATGTCGAGCCTGAGGCTCGGCCACGCGTTGCCCGGGTGGCACACCATGCCGTCGGCAGCTTCGAGGTCGGTGGCGCGCGTGTCGGGGGTGCGTGCGCCGTCCAGGCCCACATCCACCAGGGCACTCGGCTCCTCGATGCCGCAGCTGAACACGCCGCGCGGACGGTGCAGCTTGAAACTGCGCGCCACGTGCACGAGGCCGTTGGCCAGCAGCGCCGAGGCCACCGTGTCACCGGCAAAGCCCTGCACCTCGTTGCCGTTGAACCGGAAGCGCAGCGGCCGGGTGCGATCGATCCACGCACCCGCCGGCGCAGCGAGGCGATATCCACTCATCGCGGCGTCAGCTCCGGGCGCGGATCGGTGATGCCGTACACGGCTCGCACCTCGTGGCTCGCGGTGTCGCGCAACACGTTGAACCATTGCCCGCAACCGAACGTGTGCCGCCAGCGCTCGGCGTGGTCACCCTTCGGGTTGTCGCGGAAGAACAGGTAGCGCGCCCACTCGTCGTCGCTGCAATCGAGCGACGGGCGCGCGGTGCCGGTGGTACCCCCGCACGAGAACTCGTTCTCGGGGCGAAGGCCGCACCAGGGGCATGTGAGTTGCATCATCGTGCGACCCTCAGTGCGCGATGCCGGCCGCTGCCGCCTCGTCGACGAAGCGGCCGGTACGGAAGCGGTCGAGCTGGAACGGCTCCGCGAGTTCGTGATCCCGGTCCGTGGCCAGCACATGCGCGAGCGTCCAGCCCCCCACCGGGATCGCCTTGAACCCCCCGGTGCCCCAGCCGCAGTTGATGTACAGGCCCGGTACCGGTGTCGCGCCGATGATCGGGCTCGAATCGGCGACCACGTCGACGATGCCGGCCCATTGCCTGAGCAGGCGCAGTCGGCCCAGTGACGGAAACATCTCGCAGGTGGCGGCGACGACATGCTGCATCGTGTCGAAGCTGCCGCGCTGCGCGTAACTCGGGAAGTGGTCGAGCCCGCCGCCGATCACCACCTCGCCTTTGTCGCTCTGGCTCCAGTACGCTCCGAGCGACGGCGACAGCGTAACGGAGTTGAGGACGGGCTTGACCGGCTCGCTGACCATCGCCTGCAAGGCATAGCTCGTGACCGGCAACTGAAAGCCCGCCAGACCTGCGAGTACGGACGAGTGCCCTGCCACCGCGAGTGCCACCTTGTCGGCGCGGATCTCGCCACGCGGCGTGGCCACGCCGACGACACGCCCGCCCTGCTTCAGGAAGCCGGTCACGGCGCAGTTCTGCACGATGTCCACGCCCAGCGACGAGGCACCGCGGGCATAGCCCCAGGCCACTGCGTCGTGCCGCACCGGCCCGGCACGACGCTGGATGAAGCCGCCGAGGATGGGGAAACGGGCCGGTCGAGCGGCATCGCCGAAGTTCAGGCGCGGCTCCAGCTCGCGGACCTGTTTCGCGTCGAGCAGTTCGGCGTCGATGCCGTTGCACAACATCGCGTTGGCCCAGCGGGACTGCGCGTCGAGGTCGTGGCGCGAGTGCGCAAGGGTCAGCACGCCCCGCTGGCTGAACATGATGTTGAAGTTCAGCTCCACCGCAAGCTGCTCGTACTGCCGCACCGAGAAGTCGTACAGGCGCGCACTCTGCGGGTACAGGTAGTTCGAGCGCACGATGGTCGTGTTGCGCCCGGTGTTGCCGCCGCCGATCCAGCCGGCCTCGACGACGCAGACGCTCTTGATGCCGTGGTTCCTGGCCAGGTAGTAGGCCGCGGCCAGACCGTGCCCACCACCGCCGACGATGACGACGTCATAGCGGGCCTTCGGGTCAGCGTCACGCCAGGCGGGTGCCCAGTCGCGGTGCCCCTGGCGGGACGCGGCGAGCAGGTTCCAGGCGGAGTAGCGCGTTCTCAAGGAGCTCGCAACGACTTCATCGCCAGACCCGCGGGTACGGCGCACCCTGCAGCGGCGTTCCCGGCACCTGGCCCGCGGTGTCGAAGGGATAGGTGCCCGGCCGGTCGTCGAACACGGCGTCATCGATCATCCTTCGCCTCGCTTCGTTGGGCTGCCGTACCGCAGATGGCCTCGCGCAGCACGCCGATCGTCCACTCGGGGGCCTCGTAGACGAAGTTGTGGCTCGAGCCTGCAGGCGCTATCACGCGCCTCGATCGGGTGGAGGTGGCGAGGTAACGCTCGCGCGTGGCGGCGAAGAAGCGGAACATGCGTTGCGCGTTCTGGGCACTGCCGGATTGCGCCTCGGGCAATGCCGCAATGTCGCCGCCGGTGTCGTCGCGCGGGCCGACCAGCCACACCGGCAGGTCACCCAGGTCGCGGTCATAGACGACGGTGTCCCAGGCCACCGCCGCAACGCCCTCGGGCGTGAGTTCGCGGTAGATCGATGCCTGGGTGAAGAAGAAGGCGGCGTTGGCATCGACCGCGCGCGCGGCCTGCACCTCCGGGCCGAGCACTGCCGCCGTGGCGTCCAGGGCCCTCGCATAGGCCGGTGTCTTGCGCATCCGGGCGTTGTGGCGCTCCAGCAGGTTGACACCGAAAAGTTGCGCAAGGCCACCGAGCCATGCCGTGCGCCGCATGTCCCTGAGGGCCCCCAGGCGCGGTCCGAACACGATGGTTTCCAGCGGAGTCGGGTCCAGCAGCACCAGCGTGTGCACCAGATCCGGCCTGCGGCGCGCCACGTTGGCTGCCAAGAGGCCGCCGAAGGAGTGTCCGGCCCAGACGAAGGGACCCTTCTCGCCGGCGCGTTCGAGCGCAAGCACCACCTCTTCGGCCTCGCGCGCGGTGGTGCGCGGGAACGGCCCGGGATCGCTCCAACCCGTGCCGGGGCGATCGATCAGGATCGAGCGTGTTTCGCCGCGCAGGGCGCGATGCAGATGATGGATGCTGTAGCCGCTGGCGTGTCCTCCCGCGAACCACACCACGGGCGGGCGTCCATCACGGGCCTCGCCTTCGGCCAGCATGTGGACCCGGTAGCCGCCGATGTCGACCCTCCGGCCTGGAGGGGGATGGGCGCGGCGGGCGTTGGCCAGGGTGATCAGGTGACGCAACGATGCCGCCCCCAGCAGCAGGGCCAGCACCATGCCGAACACCAGGGTCAGCTGCCCGGCGCCGCCCCCCACCCACCGCGCCGTTGACCACGACACCAAGGCGACCAGAAGGGCCACCCACAAGCCCGACCAGTCGCGGCTAAGCAGGGTCAGCGCGGTGTCACGCCATCGCGCCATGGCTCAATCGACCGCAGGCGCCATGCCCGGTCTGGATGGGTTCGCCCCGCGAAACTCCGGCAGCAGCCACGCGCAGATCGCGGCCAGCACAAAGGCGCCCATCGACACCATCAAGGCCATGTCGTAGCTGCCCGTACGGTCGTGCACGACACCCATCAACCATGGCGCCGTACCGCTTCCACAGGAGATGGCGATCTGCTGCGTCGCGCTGGCCCGGCCAAATGACTCTGCACTGAAGTAGCGTCGCGCCAGGAACACCGAGAGGCTGTGATCGCCGCCACTGAACACTCCCAGCAGCACCGCGGCCGCAATAGCCACGCCGACACTCGAGCCGAAGTAGAGCATCGCCGTCGCCCCCAATGGCGCCAGTACGAACAGGCGAGCCAGGCGTGTGGCCGAGGTGCGGTCGACCAGCCAGCCCGCACACAGGTTGCCGACGAAGCCACCCGCACCGATCAGGCTCATGGCCGTGGCCGCCTGGGCCAGGGACATGCCGCGGTCCTGCATCATGGCCGCGAAGTGAACCATGATGCCTGCCACGGCGAAGCCGAACAGCATGTTCCACAGCGCAAGGATCCACCAGATGCGATCACTGAGAAAGGCACGCATCGAGGCGGGGAGGGCCGATGCGTTGGCGGCGGCGGAAGCGGAAGCGGAAGCTGCCGGCAAGGAGTTCTCCAGCACGACGGCCGCCGGGCGCTCACGCACCAGGAACCACGCCGCCAGGCCGCCACACACCAGGCTCAGCAGACCCATCACCATGAAGGCTTCCCGCCAGCTGGCGTGCGTGATCACGAGTCGCATGATCTGGGGGTGGATCACTGCACCCACGGTAATCAGGGCGAACATGATGCCCAGCGCCCGGCCGAAGGCCTTGTCGAACCAGGTCTGCAGCAGCTTGGAAAGCGTCAGCATCGAAGCGCCCGAAGCGGTGACGATCATCACCAGGCACAGGCCGTAGTAGACCCAGACGCTGCCTTGCATGAAGCCGAACGCAGCCAGGCTGGCCGACTGCAGCACGATGCCCCACAGGATGAGCGGTCGCAGGCGCACGTTGTCGACGATCCAGCCAACCAAGGGCATGATCGCAGGGCCGACGATGGTCATCAACGTGAGCGAGAAGGTGATGTCGCCGCGCGACCAGCCCAGTTCCTTCGTCATCGGCAACATCATCAGGCCGAACGTCGAGCCGTAGAGCGACGTGACGCCGAAGATGGCGACGATGCAGCAGCCGGCAAGCACCCGCCAGCTGGCGGGCGAATCGACGGCTGCCGTGGCGTTCAATGCGGGCTCAGTAGTCGTAGCGCAGCGAGACAGTCAACGTGCGGGGACGCTGCAGGAAGTACTGCGCGAAGGCACCAACGCCTGCCGGCGCGCCGGTGATGCTCTGCACGCCCTTCTCGTTGGTGGCATTGGCCAGTCCGGCAGCCAGCGTCCAGTTGTTCCTGCCGAACTGCACGCCGAGGTCGAGCGTGTCGTACGCGTCAGCAGGCTTGTTGCCGCCGAGGAACATCACGCGGTCACCGACGTGCGTGTAGGTCGCATTGGCACGGCCCTGCGTGTCGAACGGGCCGGTGAACCTGAGGTTGGCTTGCAGCGCAGCCTGCAGCTTGGGCGTGCCCGGCAGTCGAGAGCCGGACGGCGCGGGAATGGAGGTCGGCCCGCCGGACGGAATGAGCACCTCCTCCTTGGTCTTTGCATCGACGTAGGCCAGCGACGCTGCCACGTCGAACGCGGCGTTGACACGGTAGCGCAGCGCGGCTTCCAGGCCGGTGCTGCGCGCCTTGCCGACGTTGTCGATGGCCGAGGTGGGCAGCGCGCCGTTGAGGTAGAAGTAGGTGAACTGCGCGTCCTTCCAGTCGAGTACGTAGGCGGCGAGATCGACCTGCAGGCCGGGCATCGGAGACAGGCGAACTCCGGTCTCGTAGCTCCACAGGGAGTCGGACTTGAATTCGTCGCCGTTCTGGTTGACGCCGCCGTAGCGGTAGCCCTTGGAAGCGACGGCGTACCACTGCGTGTTCTCGTTGAAGCGGTACTTGAGGGTGAGCTTGGGCGTGAACCCGCTGTCGCTGCTCTTGAGCGGACCCACATCCGCCGGCCCGCCAAAAATGGTGCCAGCCTGGCTGGACTCGACCTTGGTGCGGTAGTAGCGGCCGCCCACGCCAGCGCTCCAGCCGCTGCCGAAGTTGTACTCGGTGTCGGCAAAGATGGCCGTCTCGGTGCCCTTGCCCTGGCTCGTCAGATCGACGAGATCGGTGATGCCGAAAGCTGCTGAAGGATCGATCTGCCGACCCCGGCCGCCGTTCTTGATGTTCTGCCAGAACACACCGGCGACATAGCTCAGCGCACCGCCAGGGTTGCTGGCGATACGCAGCTCCTGCGACGTGGCCTCGGAGGACGCGGTCTGCGGGCGGAACACCTCCGGCAGCACCAGGCCGACGCTGGCGAACAACTCGGTGTCGTCGATCAACGCCGAGCCCTTGGTGCGCCAGTGACCGGTGATCGAGGTCAACGTGTGCGCGCCCAGGTTCCAGTCGACCGTCAGGCTGTAGAAGTCCGACGTGCTGCTGCGCCTGGAATTGTTGGGCGCCGTGTGCTCGAGCCGCTTCGGATCAGGCGACACACTGAAGGTGTCGCCCTGTTCGGTCTTCTGCGAGCTCGCCACGAGCGTGGCCGTCAGGTCCTTGGTCGGACGTAGCGAAACGAGCACGCGGCCGCCCCGCTGGTGCACGTCGTTGGCGTCCTTGTCGCCGGTGCCGAGGTTGTCGACATAGCCAGGATCGCGGCGGTCGAATGCCACTGCGCGCAGTGCCACCGTGTCGCTGAGGGGCGCGTTGACCATGCCGTAGAGAGAAAACTCGCTGCCGCCGCCCGATGCCTTGGCGTACTCACCCTTGACGCTGGCCTCCACCTGACCAAAGCGCGGCTTGTTGTAGATGTAGCGAAGCGCGCCACCGAGCGACCCCGAGCCGAACAGCACGCCCTGCGGACCGCGCAGCACTTCGAGCCGATCCAGGTCCCAGGTCAACGGGTCGGCGACCGTGCCCTTGCCAAGCGGCGACACCAGCGGCACGTCCTCGAGATACGAGCCCGTCGGGCCCTGCTGCGCACCGGAACCCTCGTTGGTGGTGCTGGTGCCGATCCCGCGGATGGTGATCGTGTTGCTGGCAACGTCACCCTTGTTGAACTGCACGCCGGGCGCGAGCTTGAGCGTGTCCTCCTGGTCCCGGGCCCCGCGGCGCTCGAGGTCGGCACCGTCGAGCACGGACACCGTGCCTGCCACTTCCCGCTGCTTCTCCAGGCGCTTGCTTGCCGTGACCACGATGCGCTGGGCCTGGTCTTCCTCGGGCTTCGTCGACGGCCCCTGCTGCGCCGTTGCGGGCAGCGACGCCAGCACGCCGGCAGCGGCCAGTGCGTGGACCAGTCCGTTCGGACGGAAGGGGAGGCGGTTGTTCGTCGTCATCGTGTCGCTCCACAGGCAGGTTGGCTGTACGGGATGCGACGAACGATAGGTGCGGGCCGAAGCGACCGGATTAGCCCTTGCACCGAAGATTTAGGCGATCGACACGGGCCGTTGCCGGCGCGCACCACGGGCTCGGGTGAACCCTAGGCCTCGGTCGGTTCCGGGCCCAGCGGCACGCTGAACGGCGCCCGGTGCTGTCGATACTCGCGAGGCGACATGCCCACGTGACCACGAAACGCCGCGGTAAAGCTGCTCTGGTGCTCGTAGCCCACGCGCTCGGCCACCTGAGCGATCGTCAGCGTTGCCTCCAGCAGCAACTGCTGCGCTTCGCGCATACGGCGCTCCAGGCAATAGTCGGCCATCGTGAAGCCGAAGGCCTCCTTGAACACCGCCTTGAGTTTGTTCTGGTTGGTGCCGATCTCGCGCGCGAGATCGGCGAAGCGCGGCGGACGGCGGTAGTCCTTCTCGAGGCGAGCCATTGCCGCGTGCGCCAGCTCGACGTCGCGCCGACGGTGCAGCGCATGACCCGTCGCACCGCGCAGCGATGGCGTGTGATGCATTGCATCTAGCGTGTAGGCCACCAGCTCGGTCAGGCGGCCGGCGTACTGCAGCACTCGCAGCTCACCGTCGAGTCGGGTGTCGATCGTCTCGGCGACCAGCGCGGCGATGCGGTGGTCCATCGGGAACGAGGCGATGCGCCCGAGAGCGCCTTTGCCGGCCAGCGCATCGTGCATCACCGTCGGAAGATCGTCGGCCAGCAGCCCATAGCGGGCGGCAAAGGTGGAGGCGCGGCACACCGCCACGATGCCTTGCTGGCGCACGCCACCGGTGATGTCCACCGTCAGCGGCAGCCCGGCAGGCTGGCACACCAGCGTCACTTCGGGGCGGTTGAACACCAGCGGGGGTGCGCCTCGGTAGTGAAAAACCACGTCGCAGCTCAAGGACGCGCGCAACATGATCAGCGCCTCGTCGGGCTCGTAGCGCCAGCGCGCCATCCGCGGCAGCACGCAGTTGATGACCGACAGCAGGACGTCGCCGCCCAGGCGCACCACGTCGGCGGCGCCACTGCCGCCCATGGCGGCATAGAACGTGCGAACGCCGTCGCGCGAGAAGCGCCGGGACTCGGTCCCGCGCGAAATTTCCTGTTCGAAGTCCAGCGGTGACCAGGCACCGTCGGCGGCGCCGGATGCCTGGTTCGCCATCGGGTCGGTCCTCCTAAATAAAGCTGTGCCAAGCCTAACCCAGCCCGACGTGCTTGCCACTAAGGTTGAGCGCGCCGTACCGCTCGCCCATGGACATGCCCCCACACCCCCCAGTCGACCTGACTGCCGCCCGGGCCCTGCTCGACGACGCCCTGGTCTGGGACAACCACGGCTGCATGCCGGTGGCGCGGCCGCATGACACCTCGTTCCTTCCGCAACTGCAGCGCTACCGTGCGGCGGGCGTGGACGTGGCGACCCTCAACATAGGCTTTGGCGACCAGGGCGTCGAAGATCATCTGCGTACGCTCGCCAGCATGCGGCATTGGCTGAGCGCGCATCCAGAGGACTACGTGCTCGTCGATACGGCCGAAGACATCGACCGGGCGCGGACCCAGGGCAGGCTCGGCGTGAACTTCGACATCGAAGGCGCGAACGCGATCGGCGACCAGTTGAGCCTGATCGAGATGTATCACGCGCTGGGTGTGCGCTGGATGCTGCTGGCCTACAACCGCAGCAACCTTGCCGGAGGCGGCTGCCAGGACGAAGACGGCGGCCTGACGCCCTTCGGTCGCCGCGTGATTGCCGAGATGGAACGCGTGGGCATGGTGCTGTGCCTGTCGCATACCGGTCACCGCACGGCGCACGAGGCGCTCGACGCGGCCACGCGGCCGGTGATCTTCTCGCACAGCAACCCGAGCGCGGTGCATGCGCATCCACGCAACATTCCGGACGAGCTGATCCGTGCCTGTGCGGCCACGGGCGGCGTCGTGGGCATCAACGGTGTCGGCAGTTTCCTGGGCAGGAAGGACGGTTGCGACGACATCTCCAGTGCCACCTTCGCGCGCCATGTCGACCACGTGGTGCAGCTCGTCGGCCCGAAGCACGTGTCGATCGCGCTCGACTACGTGTTCGACATGGGTGAGCTGGAGCAGTACTTCGAGAAGATGCGGCACACGTTCCCTCCGGAGCTCGGCTACTCCGCCAGGCCGGGATTCGTCGCGCCGGAGCAGCTGCCCGAGATCGTTCAGACGCTGCTCGACCGGGGCTACCACGACGAGGACCTGCGCGACATCCTGGGCGCGAACCTGATGCGCCTGGCCCGTACAGTCTGGAAGGCGCCTGCTCGTGGCTGAGTCCCTGCACCTGCTGGCCGAGCGGTTCTGGCAGTTTCAGCGCCACGAGTTTCCGCTCACGGCCCTGCTGGCCGGGCAGCCCAACGACGACCCGACCATGTTCCGCGAGGCGCCGGCCGACTTCGACCGACGTGCCCGTGTGGCCGGCGCCATGCTGGCTGAGCTCGAAGCGATACCGGTCGTGGGCCTGTCGCTACAGGATCGCATCACGCACCGATTGCTGGAGCGTGAACTGGGCGACCTGCGCGAAGTGCATGCCACGCTGTCGCACTTGAAGCCCTGGTTGCTGCCGATCGGGCCCGAGTTCAACACGATCTACTTCGCCAACATGAGCCATGTCGGCGACGAAGCATCGGCCGCACGCTACGCAGATCGCCTGGCCACGCTGCCAGCGTACTTCGCCGATGTGCAGGCCTGCATGAAGGCAGGACTCGATCATGGCGTGCGCATCCCGAGGATCGTGCTGGGTCCTGCTCTGGACAGCCTGCGCAGCGCCGCCAGTGGTGTCGTCGATGCCACGCCCTGGGTTGGGCCCTTCAAGCGCTCGCCGGCTGCAACTCAGCCGGGCGTGCAGCGGCACGCCGCCCGCGCACGCCAGACCGTCGAACGGCACATTGTTCCGGCACTTCGGACACTGGCCGACTTCATCGAAAGTGAACTGCTGCCTCCTGCGCGCGACACGATCGCGTGCACCGACGATCCACGGGGCCACGAGTTCTATGGTTTCTGGGTGCGGCACTTCACGACCACCGCGGCATCGACGCCGGAAGCGATCCACTCGTTGGGGTTGAGCGAAGTGGCTCGGCTCGAGGCCGAGATCGCCGCGGTGGTGGCCCAGGCGGGCTACGTGGGCGACGTATCGGGCTATCGACGGTACCTGGCCAACGACCCCCAGTTTCTGGCTCCCTCGGCCGAGGCGCTGCGCGAACGCGTGCAAATCGTCTCGAAGACGATTGACGGCAAGATCCCGTCGTTCTTCGGCCGCCTTCCGCGCATCACCTACGGCGTGCAGAGCATTCCAGCGTCCATGGCGGAACGCATGCCCCCGGCCTATGCACAACCGAACCCGACCGACGGCTCGAGCGCCGGAATCTACTGGATCAGCAGCCTGCCGGCCAAGGCTCCGAGCTACCTGCACGTGCCGCTGGCGCTGCACGAAGGCTGGCCTGGGCACCTGATGCACATCGCCCTGATGCAGGAGATGACCGAACTGCCGGCCTTCCGGCGCGCCAACTTCACCAAGTACTCGGCATGCCTCGAAGGTTGGGCGCTGTACTGCGAGACGCTGGGCATCGACATGGGCCTGTACGAGACGCCGCACCAGCACTACGGGCGCCTGGACATGGAGATGTGGCGCGCCTGCCGCCTTGTGGTCGACACCGGGATCCACATCAAGGGCTGGAGCCGCGATGAGGCGATCGACTACATGCTCGCGCACCTGTCGCTGTCGCGCGTGACGATCGAAGGCGAGGTCGATCGGTACATCGCGATGCCGGCGCAGGCGCTGGGCTACCAGATCGGCAACCTGAAGTTCCGCCAGCTGCGCGCCCGTGCCGAGCAACGGCTGGGGGGGCGGTTCGATATCCGTGCCTACCACGATCAGTTGATGGCCGCCGGCCCGGTGACGCTGCCGACGCTCGAGGAAATTGTCGAAGACTGGCTGACACGTCAGGCAAGCTGAGATGCCGATCGATGCTCGTACCGGCGTCTTCTACGTGCTGCACGGCCAGGGCCGGCCGCTGATGATCACGCTGCCGCTGATGGCCTCGTTCGTCGACATCTTCGGCGCCGACTTGCAGCACGTTCTCGACGGCTACCTGCAGCGATTGACCGACCGCTATCAGGTGCTGCTGGTGGACTACCCCGGCATTGGCGGCAGCCGCGACATCGCGCCGCAGGATCTGACGGTCGAGCGCGTGTGCAGCGATCTGCTCGGCGTGGCCGGCGCCGCCGGCTTCGATCGCTTCGCCTACTGGGGCTACTCCTGGAGCGGCGCGGTGGGCCTGCAACTGGCCACCCGGACAGATCGGCTGAGCGCGCTCGTGATCGGTGGCTGGCCTCCGCTGGACGGCCCTTACCGGGAGATCCTTGCCGCCGCGCGCAGGAAGCAGCCCAATCCCGAGCCTTCGTCCCTGAAGATCCTGCGCAGCCCAGCGCAGTACGCGCAGTGGATCGCCTACTACGAAAGCATGCAGGACTGGCCGGAACGCCAGGCCGTCACCAGCATCTCATGCCCGCGCATGGTCTATTTCGGTGAAGAGGGCGACCTGATCGAGGCCGGCATACCGGTCACGATCGCGTCGAACATCCGGCGCCATCGCGGCACGCT
>Ga0075160_10000804_pt1 | contig 19424 bp, 12 predicted proteins | sample JI91814C2DNA_FD_70969 | JGI IMG/M metagenome (GOLD analysis project Ga0075160, IMG submission 70969) | Wastewater effluent complex algal communities from Wisconsin, to seasonally profile nutrient transformation and Carbon sequestration -... | ecosystem: Engineered > WWTP > Effluent > Algae... | reverse complement strand
TTGATGCATTTCCTGTTCGAGCGCGCGGGCTTCAACCGCTGGAGCCCGGCGATGGCGGGCAAACGCAACCAGGGCGTGTTGCGCAAGTACCTGCTGGAGGCCGCCGAGGAGATCGTGGTCAAGGGCGTGCCGCTGGCCGAGCGTCTGTATGTGCCCGAACCCTTCAGCGAAAGCGCCAAGGCCGAGGCGGCACAGCGCCGGCGCGAGAAACTGGCCGTGCTGCGCCCCAAGGACGGGCAGACGCCGCTGGCCATCGTGATCGGCGAGTTCAAGGCAAGCGAGGCGACGAGTCAGGGCTGTCGAGTCTGGATTCGCCACATGCCGGATGCGCCGCTGTTGATCGCCGGCCGGAGTTGGGAGCGGATCGAGCGGGCGTTCGCTCCGCTGTTCGAGGCGCGCGATGCCGATACCGGCCACCCCGTCCGAGTGGTCATGGCCGCCCTGATCCGCGCCCGCCGTGAATACACCTACGAAATCGATGCGGCGAGTCTGATGCTGACCAGCGAGCACTGGATTCCCGTCGAGGGCGTGCATGAACTGCCCCTGATCGACGCACTGATCGCCCAGCACCGCCGCTTCGTCAAGCCGCTGCGCTATGACGCCCGGAGTGCGGCGGCCTTTCCGAATGCCTTGCTGCTGGATGCCGGGGCGGCGCCGGTGCCGTTGCATGTCGTCAGTGCTTTCATGGACCCCAAGGAGCGGCTTTCCAAGGAAAGAGCGATCGTCGGGATCGGGGAGCAGGGCGCCTGGGTCTGGAAAACAGAGGAACCGATGCCGCCCTTCAGTAGGGCAGCCGAGCTTCGCTGAAGTGCTGCCGGGGGGCGGCGTCATCCTGCACGGAAGATGTCCACCTTGGTCTCGAGGCATTTGCGCAGACTCAGGTCATTTGCGCCCACCTCGAACCATCCGCCGGGCTTCTGATAGAAGTCCAGCCCGCGACCGATCTTGATGACCCAGCCGTTGTCGAGGCGGATCTCGCGATCATGGATGTTGGCGTTGAGTTTCACCTCCAGCTCGACATCCAACTCCAGAAGGCTCTGCTTGAGCTCGTCGAGCTTCTCGGCGATGTCGGCCAACTGGGTCTTGTCGTCGTAACCGGTGATCAGACTGACCTTTTTCACTGTGCCGGCCTTCAGCACCATTTCGCAAAAGCGCACAAAGTTCTGAATCTGATGCTGGAGCCGAATGTACGGGTCCTCGATGATGACCGCCTTTGCACCCTGGAGGTAGGGCCCCATGATCAACTCATAGCTGTAGCCGGTGTCGCCATACAGGATCGTGAAATGCTGTTCCTTGAGTTCCACCGACTCCGGTGCCACCACCGCAGGTATCGGAGCAATCGGGGACTCGGTTGCTGAAGGCTCCGCTTCGACTGTTGGTGAAGGCTGCGCAGGGGCCCGCACTTTGACTACCGCGCTGGGCTGCTCATCCGCCTGACTCAATCGGCGACGAGCCGGCTGCTGCGTCGCCGATGCGTCCTTCGATTCCGGGCAGAAAACGATGGCTTCTTCGCCGCTCGCCTTGAAGTAGGACAGGTTGATACGCGCGAACTCGTCGTCCGGCTTGCGCTTATTCATCTGCTCCTTAACGCGGCGGCGGCACTCCGTCGCATAGGCCACATATTCTTCGAACTCGTCATCGGTCGGCGGCCCATGCGGGTGCAGGATCTTCAAGAACGCACACACGGTCTTCTTGATTCCCTTTTCGTCACGCCCCTCGATCGACTTGCCGAGGCGAATGCGTTTGCTGACTTCCTCGTACCGGTTCGTGTGCTTGAACTGGTAGTGGAAGGCTTCGGCCAGGTAGTCCGTAATGAAGCCATAGCGACTGGTCAGGAACTCGCTGCTGTTCTTGGGCATTTCCCAGCCCGGGATATAGGCAGCAAACCGGTCCATCACAGCCAGGTCGAGCTCGGGGGGCAGCGGCTGGAACAGGTCGTGTTCATTAGAGTTCACCACTTGCTGCACCGAGACATCAATGTTGCCCACGAAGCTCAAACTGGCGTCGGCAATGACTTCGGCCCCGCGCGAAAAGCGGCCGTTGGCCATGAAGTCTTTCATGATCTGGATGGTGTCCGGATCACGCACTTTGATCCCGCCGACTTCATCAAAAGCAACGGTGTCCCAATAGCCGACCAAGCCCACCTTGCGGCGCGCGTTGTTGTAGAACAGCGTGGCTTTGGTCGCCTGGCCGCCCGAGATCAGCGTGGCATAGGGCGAAAATTCGCTGAAGAAATAGGACTTGCCGGTGCCGCGCGGGCCCAACTCGATGTAGTTGTAGTTGGGCTCCACCAAGGCCGCCAGTCGGGCGATGAAGTGCATCTGCACGCGTTTCGACAGCTTGCTGGGCTCCAACCCGACCGACCTTAAAACAGCCGCGATCCACTCGTCTCGCGTGAATGCCGCACGGCCTTCGGTGTAGCGCTCGAAGTCAAAACGCGAAAGTTGAATCGGCCGCAGATCCTCGATGGAAAACGCGTAGTCGTCTTCCTCGATATCGTTGTGCGCCAGAGTCACTTCGGCCCAGATGCCACCTTCGAGTAGCCGATCGTTATCGCGATAGAACTTCTCGCCGATCGCAATCCGCTGCGAGTTGAAGTTTTCCAGAGACGCCCAGTGGCGCTTCTCTTTCTCGACATAGCGGACGTGGACCTTATCGATGAAGCGGTGCTTGCCCTTGGTGGCCACCTTGGACTGAGCTGCATTGGCTTCGTCTGGGCGAACGTAGTTTTCCTGCAAGGAGGACAGCACAGCCTCCATGCCGGCATCCATCTCCGCTTGATCATTGCTGGCGCAATACTTGGCAAGCAGAAACTCCAGGACGAACGTCGGGACGTTGGTGCCTTTCTTGATCCGATGCAGCAAGTCCTTGCGAAGCACTTTGCCGTCGAAGGTCGCATTTAGCTTTTGGTCCAGTTCGTCCATAGGGCTCATTCCGTATAGTCGGTTTCAATCGCAAGAGCGCTGTATGCCGCGAGGGTGGTTGGATTCAGCGCCTTGACCGAGAACTTGCCCCTGAACTCGTCATCCATGCGCAATGCAATTTGCTTGCGCTGGCCTGGCATCAAGGTCACGGTTCGGGTCGCTGGATTCACGTCACCGCCGGGGCGTGGTTCACCAACCACATTGCCCTTGCTGTCCTGCGCCTCCAGCAATATCTCAACGCTCATCTCTTGCGAAAACATATCGTCGGCAACCAGTATCACTTCGATGACCGGCAGTCTCGTAGTAATTCGCTTGGCGCCGTTCTTGTAGCTCAGCTCCACCACGACTTTGCGCAGTTCCGTATGACCTGCCGTATCCAGGCGCGCGACCAGCACCGGCACAATGGCCTCCGCCAGTGAGGCACCGCCGTGAAAATACAAGTGGCCTGAGCGATACGGCGCCATGCTGCGGGGTATGGCCACTTGGGAGAAATCGCCTCGAATCCCGACCTTCTCAGCACTCATTACCAGGCTGTGACCGTCAGCCGACCCATCGCCCAGCATCATGCGGTCATGTGCATTCACCGGCCATTTACCCTGGGGTTTGACGCACACATCCCCAGCCTCCGCGTGCGCATTGAGAAAGAAGCCGTGGTCGGTCACGATGACGGCTTCCTTGAAGCCCATGCCACGCAGCTTGTGCAGTGCGACGCGGATTAGCTTGAGCGTGCCGGGAATCAAGCCCAGCGTCGTCTCGGGATTGCTCTCAAGCTGGCTGTCGATTTCCGTGGAGCGCAGCACCAGCAGGTCGACGGTCTCTGCAATCTTCGGTTTGCCACGCACGAAATCATTGAGCAACATCTCGGAGAAGCGATCCCCGTAACGCTTGGCCAGCACATTCATGCGCTGCGGGACATTGCCCACCAGCGCCCCAGCCAGCTTGGGCACGAGCGCTTCGTTTTCCAGCGACAAGGTCAAACCAATGCGTGAGCCCGGCAGCAAGCTCGCCATGCCCACCAAGGTGATGGTCGGCAGCTGCGCATAGGCCGCTTGCAGCTCGACTGGACCATCCTCTGCCAGCATCTTTTCAAGGGCCACGCCCAACTCGTAACGTAGGGCGTCCACCATCAGGTAGGCCACCTTGCGCCCATTTTCCTTGAGCCGATCTGCCACCAGCCGATCAAATGCATCGGCGTTTGCCAGGCGTCCGGTGGGCGGCCAACCAGCGGTCTCGACGTGCTTCACAAACACGCCCTGAACCTTTTCGGTCAGGCGCCGATAGCGGGCCCGCGCTTGGCTGATCACTTCGTGCATCAAACCGTGCTGGTCGAGGAAGTCGCCTGCGGCTTGCTCAAACTCGCGCTGCAGGCGATCTGCTTCACGCAGGCTGCCCAGGTAGAAGTCGAGCAGATCAGCCTGGGAACGGGCGTGGTCTGGTAGCTGACGTTCAAAGTCTTCGCAGGCCTCGACCAGACTCAGGCCGGCCCGCACCAATTCCCACTGCGCCTGGCTTTCGCCCTTGCCCAGCCACACCGAGCTCTTATGGCGGGCCAGCACACGACGTGTGGCATCGGTGTCGCCGGTCACGATGCCCTTGATCGCCGTGCGCAGGAAGGTCCGCTCTTCGAAGGGGAAGGTATCGCGCTCGCCCAGGTCTTCAATCGCCCCACACAGATCCGTCAGATTGAGCTCTGCTTCGATGGCCTCGGCCCGCTCGATGTAGACCGCGCGTGACTTCGGATCGCTACGCAGGCGGTCGCAAACATCCTCGACGATGGGCCTGGCTTCCATCGGCGCATGCGGCACCCCCTTCAGGGTTTCTGGCAGCGCCACCGGCAAATCAAACACGAACTCACTGAACAGTACGTAGCGCCATAGTTCATCCGCCAGAGCGGTCCAGGTCTTGCCGCGCGTCTTCACGCTAAGGCCCAAGGTGGCCCGGAGGAAGTCGCGCGCCTCTTGCACCCAGCCTTCCTGCCCCTTCATGGCTTCGGTTTGGCTGGTACTCGGCGCCAGTAGCGCCGCCAGAATCTCCCGGCCCGATTCGACCCGCAAGATTGCTCGCAGTTGCGGCCAGCTCATGCCACCACCGATGGCATCGATTACCGCAAAGGTTGGCCCCGCAGGCGATCCGGCAAACACCTGGCGAATTTCGGTAGCGTGATCCGGTCTGGCGCGCAGGCAAAGGCTCAGATACTCGTCGCCATCATCTTGAGGGAACACCGCGCCGCATTCGGCGTACAGCGCGAACGGGTCCCCCTGCTTTTGCTCATCGGTCTCTGGCCGCTTGGTTGGCACATAGATCAACACCCCTTCCAGTGGCGCCTTAGGCTGCCCCACCTCTCTCAGTGCCAGCACCGCTGCCTCGCGGCTTTCAATACTGCTTGCTGATGCATCCACCACCCGCATCTTGTCGGCCGCCAGATCGAAACACTGCTCGCGGTAGCGCTGATCGGCGTCATACACCACTAGGCAGCCGGCCTTTTTCAATCGCGGCCGCAGCACACTCTCTCGAATGAACTCGGCAATGCTCATGCTTCAGCCTCCGCTTTGCTTGTGTTGGCATCAGCAAGGTGCGCTGACCACAAGGTTTCCAAGGATGGGCTATTGCCTGCCGTGAGAGAGGCCATCGCAGCTACCACCAGCTTCGCCCGATCACGCAAAAACCCGTTGAAGTCTTCGGTCAGCTTTTGTTTCAGTGATGCACCGTCAAGGGTGGCGTAATGCGCCTTCGACAACAGATCGAAAGAGATCAAGTGCGATTTCAAACGATCACGAACAACAGCTTCATCGGCCCATTGAACACGCTCCTGCAAGTACTCCAAGGGATCCTTTCGGCCAATCATGCGATTGGTCTTCCAGGTTATCAGCGCACAGTTCAACGCCAGATAACTCGGAATCTCTGCCTCTGAAAGCAATGCATCAGGGAAGATGTGGTGGTACTCACGCTTTTGAATGCTGTCGTAAGTCGCCGTCTTGTGGTCTGCGAAATCGATCGCGCCAAGATAGGTAGTCACCGCGAGAACGGCTCGGGCTTCGATACCAGCCGCCTTCGGCCAGCCTGCCGCCATTAAAGAATCGACATCCGCCAATGGGAAATCGGTACGGTTCAGCGCCGGTACTGTGCTGAGCTCGTCATCCGTAAATGCTGGCTTTTTGAGCAGCGCTTTGATCGCCTTGAAATCGGCAAACGCTCGCGTCGGTGCCGCGTTTTCGTAGCGATCGGAGAAAAAGGCAGACCAAAGATAGCGGCGCAACAGCCTCTCCGCCTTTGCCAGAAAATCACCGTTATCCGGGATCAGCTCATACGCGGCGGCGATTACCGCCAAGACTGCGTTGGTCGGCAACCTGGTTTCGTCGAAAACTCGCTGCCCCTCAAGGAATGAGGCCATGCGTTCCAATCCGCGCTCTAGCTTTGGCCAGTTGGCAAGCAACTGCTTCTTGTCCATCTCGATCATGCCGCGCGTGTTTGGCAGCTTCTCCTGAAGCAGCGCGGAGGTGGACAGGATGAGATCCGAGACGTTGCCATACCGCCCGGCGTTCGGACATTTATCGATCAGACTGGCTTCAAGCGCATGAAGCGATTGCTCCGCGACGCTTTCAACCTCGGCCACGATGATGTCGTAGAGCGACAGCGGCTTGCTATTGGTGTTCATGTTGATGAACACTTGCAGTGCCACGTCCTTGCTGGTGTCCGCAGGCAGTGACAGGTAAGGCAGATTGAAATGGGTCACGCGCTCACGCAGCGTGGTGATCTCCTCATTGATGCGCTTCTTGGTCTCATTGAACGCTTCAAGCTTGGCGAAAGCATTTTCATCGGTGGGAAGCGGTTTCAGTGGCTTCGTTGCTTCATCGAGCCAGTTGTCGATCTTTTTCGAAATATCGCCAGGCCGAAGTAATGAAACGGGGACCATACCCCGCTCAAGGCACTTAGCCGGTTCCTCAGCCCAACGTGGCATACGCAACTGATTTTTGTTCGTCCAGCGGGGGATGCAACGAATTTCCACATCAGAACCCGACTTGCTCTCGCCTCGGTCAAACTGAGGCAAATAGACAAAGAAGGTTTCCCATTCGTAATTGTTGTGTATCGAGCGCCAAAATGCGGTCAGGCGCTGCTGGCCGTCCAGTAGATGTTGCGTCACCGTGCCCGGAACTTCCGGGTCGGAGGTCACGATATAGCGCGACTCGAACTTTTCAGGGCCCGCCACCTCAAGTGCCAGTGTCACCCCAACCGGCAGGTTGTTGATGATGGTGTTGAGAAAGCTGGCGATGCGGCCGCGATCCCATGCCTCAAAGCGTTGGAAGCGTGGCAGTTTAATCATGCCCAGTTGAATATTCTGAAACCAGACACCGAGGGTTCGGTCCTGGGCCTTGCTCGACTGCTGCATGATGCTCATTCGTTACCTCCCCACGCCTATCTGTTCTTCTTGGCCAATGGTGGTTGCTGTTGGACGGCTATAAATGCACGATCTCTAGGTCGCCCCACCTGGACCTTAGGTATTCTGCGACCAAGCGCCGGTGGCAGTGCTCTGGCGTTGGCTCGCTACAGAGCAGACATCCCCCGTTGATGATGTCCTTGGAGACCTTGTCCTCAACACGCCGCTTTTCCATCAACGCTAGAAACTTGCGCTCATAGCTTGCCCAGTCGCCCCCGTTTTTTTTGTACTCATCCAAGATATCCTGGGATGGCGCAAGGTCAGGCAGGTGCAAGTAGTCAATATTGCTGATCTGGCGAAGGAAGAAGCGAAGATCGTCCTTCTTGGTAAAACCCGCCAATTGCGAAACGTTGTTCAGGCGAGCGTCGACCAGCCGTACCAGACCTGGCTGCTTCAAGCGACCAAAAAACTGCTCGGCATTCTTTTTCGTAAAACCAATGGTAAACACCTTCATTGCTTGGTCCCTTCGCTGGTTTCTTCCTTGAGCATCGCATCATCCTGATAGGCAATCCTCTCGCCATGAATCCGGTATGCATCGGCGACAACTTCATCTCTGGATCGAAACATATCTGTTTCAGACATCTTGTGAAGCTGCAGCATGCGGGACTCCATTGCTCGATGCTCCTCAAGATGGCCGTCAGCATGAATGTGCTGCACCGGCGTGCCCGCCTCAAACATCCTTCGCGCCACAAGTACGGCGCGGTGACATTCCAGTGGGTCTTTCTCAGCGCACATCAATGCGATCTGGTAGTTCTGCATTCCCTGGCGCAGACGATCCAAGCCCTGTGCGAACAATGGCTCCTTTGCCAGCAATTCATACTGAACCTTGCCCTGTCGATAACAAGCGGGGTTTTCACTACGGGCGCCGAGCTCTTTTCCGAGGAACACATAGGTGATGCCACTCTTCTGGAGCGCATCTTTCAGCGCGTCCTTGGAGAATTGCGGGAAGTGCTTGCTGTAGGGATGTGAGCGAACATCGACCAGAGCCGTCACACCGTGCATGTGCAGCAGGCCGACAAAGGTTTCAAAGGGGTGGGTCGAATGCCCGATGGAGTACAAGACAGTCATGAACTAGCTCTCTGCTCGGTGATAATTGACGCGACTACTTTGTAGGCATATCCGTCGGTGTGCAATTCGGCGAGACTGATGCACGCGAGAACTGACTTCAACTCGTAATCGCCACTGCCCTTGTTGAGACACTCCTTTTCCAACTCAGGGTCAGTCAAATCCAGTTTGTAGTGGTGGCCCGCATAGTCGAAGCTGGCGCGAACGATCAATTTCATGTTTCCGAAATCAGGCGCCTTCGGGCCCGCATGCAACACGACACGATCAAGGGGGATGAGTTTCAGCGACCCACCATTGGAATCGAGAAGCCCCTCGGGAACTCGATTGTTTTGGTTGTAATAGGCGCTAAACCCGTTCGCCCATATCGGGCCTGGGGCATCGACCATCGCCTGCAACTGCTTCCACGTCGGTCGACCCTTCAACTCCCAATAAAACCGATCGTCAATCAAGACGTTTTCGGTTTGATGCAAGGTCGGGCTTGGCTCGATGCAGGGAATTTCGATGATGTCGAGAAACTGCGCCGTGTGGCCATCCGGGTAACGACGATCGTCCTCCGATATCGCGTGACTCTGCTGCGCGCTGATAGGCCGAATCCAGGTCCCGACTTTCGAGCTTGAGTCAATCCGTTTGCCGGCGATGCAACGCCCCAGGGGTTTCCTTGAATTGGCGAGACAAACGATGCGCTCGAGAAACTTCGGTTGAACCTCGGTCATTTTCCTGTCCCCTTGGCAGTTCGAGTTTTCTTTGGCCTGGCCTCGGGCTCGACATACAGCGCTTCCAAGGCATGCGCGATAGCTAGTGATTTGTCGGATTTGCACCTTTCACGCACGCGCTCGGGCCAGTAGTTCATGGCGAGCATCGCCCAGTCGTAGTCGCCCTTTTCCAATTTGGCCCAGGTGTCCTTGAGCACCTTCTGCCAGGGCTTGTGACGGAACAGCGGCCAAAGTGGCGCGGCGCTGATCTGCACCCCGTCGTCGTGGTTGGGCTTGTAGGTGGGCGCCAGCTGAAGCAGGGTGTCGCGCAGCTCGATTAGTTCCAGCTCGAAGGTTTGCAGCGCATCGAACTGCTTTTCATCATCGCGTGTGCGTGCAGCGCCCTTGTTGCGCAGCGCCGTCACGTCGGCGCCGACTTGTTTGAGTTTGGGCTCGACGAAGTCGTTGATGGCGGTGTAAAGCGTCTGGCTGCTAAGGTTGGGATAGTAGAGCCATAAAGTGTAGCTTCCTGAAGCGGTGGCGAGCGGCCAGTAGATAGGCGCTTTGCGGCGGCTCTTGGAGTAGCGCTGCAGATGAAAAGCAAAGAAATCCTTTTGAAGCCAGCGGCGCACGTCGTCAGGCACAGGCATATCTACCCGTCCGAGCACTTCCTCGACGAGATGCGCCAGATCGTGCGAATGGCCTTGATCGTCAACCAGGATGCCAAAGTGCGCATGGAAGGGGTCGGCTCCATCGGGCAGCATACCGGGGCTCTTTGTGGGAAGGGGGTCGAAGGGTGACGGTTCGGGCGGCGCGGCGCGTTCGCCGGTTGCTAAACGCCAATCAAAGCGGCCGAATAAAACACCAATGCACCAAGATAAGAGTGCAGGTTGGTTATCTGCAGGCACCTCGGTCTCAGCATCGTCGTCGTTCGAACTGACGTCGCCACTGGTGTCATCCACAAGAAGGATTGGCAGATCGATTGCTGCTCTATCACCATCTTCAAATTTGTAGAGGTCAAACGCGACATCGTTTATCTGGCTCTGTATGTTGGCCAGTTCAAGTTCTGCTTGTTCTGAGTCGTACCGGCCAAGCCGAGACCGAAGGAGCTCCGGTAGCAGGAATGCAAGTGATGTTTCTTCAACCGAATCAATAGCTCGCTTTAATGACCATGATCGACGACATGCCTCTGCCAGCGAGCTTGTTTGAACAGGATCTAAGTTGGGAACTGGCGTTCGTTTAATCGTGCCTACTTCGTAAGAGCCAAACGCCATCTGGATACTTAGCAGTAAGGCAAAAGATGAGCTGTTCGTGAGCGCAACCAAGGCGAGCAGTGTCTCTTCTTGGTTATCGCTGACGAGTATTGCTGGTCCTTTGCTACCAAAAATACTATTTGGTGGTAACGCTCGGAAGCTCGCTCCTTTTTGACTTCTAGCGGACCATGTCACGCCAGGGCGAAAATACTTCGTTTGATTCCAGCACTTCGAATTGTTCTCGGAAGCTCTGCCCATTTCCAGCTCGGCTAACTTCCACTGGCCAAGGCGCTGGCCATCTCCTGACCAATCAACCACAACGTGGAATTTCTGGTAGAAGGTTGCAAACTCACCACCCTTGGCCAAAAAAGCCCACTTCTTCCCTTCTCTGGACTCTTTTCGGCTTCGAATCAAAAGATGGTTTGGGACCTCCCAAAGAAGTCGAAGCCACTGAAAGTTTGCTCCCGTTGAGAGCCCCATCCATGCCTCACGTTCAGTTGAATTCATTGACGCAATTCTTCTGAACGAATCTCGAACGCAGTCGCTAACCCAGTATGCGAATGGCGAAGTGGGAATGCTTCTGAAAGACTCTGGAGGCAAAGAAAACACTGTGCTTTCTGGCGTGCCGGCTCTCACATGATTTACGGCGCTTAACAAAGCCATTGCTTTGTCCGCATCGTCCAGCAGCCGCAGGAAGATTGTCATAGCGTTTTCTCCAACACGTAGGCAGCAGCTTCGACCATTGCATCATCCATTACCCCATGGCCCAGGTCGGCAACCACCTCAGGGCGGGCAATTCCGAGGACAATGTGCTCTCGCCAAGGTTGGTATCTGGAAAGAAAAAAACACGTTCTAGAAGTAATCGCTCCGAGCAAACCCTTGTCGCGAAGTAGTTCTAATCCGCGCTCTACGAAAATTGCTACCAAGTCGTTTTTTGAACGAGGATAGGCATTGGTTAGCCTATCTTTGACCCCGACACATAACGCGCCAAAAGGGGGGTTCATCACCACCACATCGAATACTTCGCGAGCAAGATCGATCAGGCGAAGTCCTTGCAGCGCGTCTTGAGCGAACAACCGCCCCTGGTAGGTGGAGTTCGCCGCTTGTGCGAACTCGGTGAGCGCCACGCGCAAGCGGGCTTCGGCTTTCTGCCACTGCTCCATATCAGCCTCTTTGAATAGACTGCCATGCTCACCAAAAACCTGACGAATCAAACTCGGCAATTCGCGCTCAACCTGTAGCAGCACGCCCAGCTCGGGGATTCCCTTGAGCAGTTGCAGTGTTTTCTCAAACAACTCTGCATCCAAGTGGTCAAGCTCACCAACAAACTGCTGCCGCAACTCCCGTTCGGCAGGTGGCGCTATAGCGGCCACCACATGGCCACGACCGATTAGGGGGCGGTCTTTGGCTCTAACATCCGCTGCATGCCAGGCACGTTGCGCGCGTAACCACAAGGCCAGTGAGGCGATCTGCGCGGCGCGCGGGTCGATGTCCACGCCGTAGATGTTGTGCTCGACGATCAGGCGCGGCACATCGCGCAGGAACGCATCCTGATCGGGATAAGTTTGGTTCAGCGGCTTGAGCACTGCTTGCGGCTGAGTGGAAACGTCCAGCGAACCGGGGCCGTGCTGTTGTTCCCAAGCCCAGGCCTCGCGGTAGATCTCGGCAAACAGGTCGAAAGCATAGAGGCCAAAGTGCATGGAGCCGCAGGCCGGGTCCAGCAGCTTCAAGGTGCGTGGGTCGCGTAGTTTGGTGGCCGACAGGGGTGTTTCGTCTGGCTTGACCAGCAGGTACTGGCAGCGCTCGCGCAAGAATGTCTGGCCACGCGTGGCGTTGAACCACAGGCGGCCCAAGGTGTTGTCCACCAGGAACTCGACCACATAGCGCGGCGTGAAGAACTGGTTGCGCACGGCCAACTCGCGGCTGTTGCGCGGCGCCTGCGAGGCATCGCGCATCGCTTTGCGCTCTTCCTTGGAGTTGAAGTACTGGTAGATCCAGCCGATGGTTTCGTCCTCACTCCACAGCGGGGCGATGTCGGCATCGTTGATGAGGTTCAGCACTTGCAGCAGTGCGGCTTCGCGCGGGAAGAGGCGCCCCTGGGGTGAATAGCGGTCGAAGAGGCCCGGTAGGTCTTGTGCGAGTTCATCGAACACGCTGAACAGGTACATACGGTAGACATCGCCGGTTTCGCCCAGGCCGGTACCGGCCAGTCGCGCATAGAGTTGAAAGCCCTTGGCCTGGAAGCCGTTGCCCACCGACTCGACCAGCAAGCCGCGCGCCTCGGCCATGCGCAACGCCGCCAGCCGGTTGAGCACGGTGAAGGCCTGCTCACGGACGATGCGATCCAACCCCTGCGTGGCGTTCATGTCACCGCTGGCACAATAGTGGGCCAGGGTGTCGCGCAGGATGCGTGCGGATTCGCGCTGCGCATCGTTGATGTGGCGCAGATTGACTAGCTCCGTGACAGCGCCGGAGTTCGGATCCATGCCGTAGTCGTTTTGGAGCTGGCGGGTGAATTCCTCTTCCAGCACCCGTCGCGCGTCGTTGACGAAGCGCTGCAGGCGGTTTCTTGTTGTTTGGTCGAAGGCCATGCTTACTTCTCGCCTCCGTTACCTACAGAGAACGTCACTTCGATCTCAGAGTAAAGGCCGAGCTGCGCCTTGATTTCGTGGAGCTGCTGGATCAGCGAGTCGATGTCCGCAGCCGATGTCATCTTCACCGGTACCGCGATCGACTTGGTGAGCTTGGCTGGGCCTTTCTCGCCGGTCTTGGCCCGCTCTTCCTCCATGCGCTGGCGCAGACGTTCCTGGCCCTGGCGCTGGATGGAGCGCTTGAGCTCTTCGAGGGTGCTGTTGATGTCGTAGTCACGAGTCAGGAGCTTCTTGAGTCCGGCCAGGTCCTGGGTGGCTGCCAGGGCGAGCCCATCCAGCCGGTTCACGGCGTTACCGCGTTCTTCTTGGGTGAGTTCTTCCCATTCGGGGATGCGCTGCAAGTCCTCGACGCCTTCCTTCAAGCGCAGCTTTTGCTGGTCGGACAGCGTGATGACGGCGTCACGAACGCGGCCCTTCAGGTGGGTGAGCTGCGAGTTGAAGTCAGCGGTGTGTTTGTAGAAGTCCTCTTTGCCCAGGCGCTCTGACAGGGTTCCCAGGTCTTCGGCGAGTTCGCGGCGCAGCTCACCTGGCACGCCGGTATCGGGCAAGGCCTCGATGTCGCGGCGATGGGCTTGAAGGTCTCGCAGGGTGGCATCCAGGCCGTTGTCGAGCACGCGCTTCACTTCGAGCGCCCATTTGAGGTTGTCGTAAATGGCGGAGGCTTCGGCGCCCAGGCGCTGGGGTGCGTCCGAGGCATCGGTAAACAGGACGTCAGCAATGTCCTGGTTCAAGGTGCGGATGCGGTCGCTGCCCGCCAGCCCGAGGCCACTGAGCTTCTCGGCCAGGGAGCCGTAGTCATGCTGGAAGCGCGGGAAGTGCTTGGCCGCTGCCTTGCTGATCTCCTGCTCCAGAGGAATGACCATGTCGCCGACTAGCTCGGTGAGCCGCTCTGCCGCCCGACCGAGGGTTTCGATGGAGGGGCGTTCGTCGCGCAGCGCGACACCGATCTGTTTGAAGGAGTTGTTGGTTTTGAGAGCATCGATCGCCTGCTGGCCCGCGGCAGTGACTTCTCGTCCTGAGACCTTAAGCTTGATCTCACCAGCCATCAGCATGGCGGCCACGATGTAGCGCGTCGTATCTGGTGACCAGCCGAAGGGATCGCTGCTGAAATCGTCGAGCAGGCGCTTGCCATCGACCGTGCCGCGCCTGTCGATGTAGTCGCGGATGCTGATCATCGCCTTGTGATCGGTTTTGAACGAGGCGCGACCCGCGACGGTCTGCACCAGGCCGAGCGGGTCAAGGCTGCTGCTGATGGCGGCGGGGTTGGCGACTTTCAGGAATTTCTCGGCGGTGTCGGTGCCGGCGCGCACCGGTGCTTCGACATAACGGTCGAACACCTGGTCAGCCACATCGGAGAGCAGCTTCTTGGCCGCTTCCAGCAGGTCAGCATCCAGCGCCGACACCGCCGTAGCCTGGCCCCGGAAAACAAACGAGCCAGCTTGCAGGGTTTGCTTGATCTTGCTCTGGAGTTGGGTCGCGAGCTTGGCTGCGCGGTCGAGCTGGCCGGTGCAGTAGTCCTTGACCTCCTGGTCGGGCTCGTTGCGGTGTAGTTCGGCGATGCGCTGGCAGCGATAGATTTCGTTTGCGAGGTCGTCCAGCGCGGGGTTGGACCTGGCCAATAACCCGATGATGTTGCGACCCGCTCGGCTGCGAGAGTCGTCCAGGCTGCGGTTCTTTGCGGCCTCGTAGTCGTTGGCAAGCACCAGCTCCACGACGGTTTGAATGGTGCTCTGATCACCGGCAAGGCTGGTAGTAGCGCTACCGGCTTGGACCTTTAAGCCAGTAGCGACGGCCATCGTGCCGTGGAGACTGACGCGGGGCAGCGGGTCGAAGGATTCGCGCAGCGCATCGTTGAAGATGCGTTTCACATCGACGGTGCGCAACGCAATGGCACCGCGCTCCTGTTCGATATCGCGCAGCTTTTCGCTGAGGAAGACGAGGCTGCCATCCTTCTCACCGAGCGGCACATGCACGTCACCCAGCATCTCTTCCACGGCCTTGCGCACCGTGTCGAGCTGCGAGGGTGCAGTGACGGATGGGTGCATCAGGCTGGCGACGTTCTGGATCGACACCGGCAAGTTACCGAGGATCTGCAACACGGCGACGGATTTGGCGATGTCCTGATGGAGCTGCGAATCCGGGAAGCGAATCTGAACTTTGCCGACCGCCTGATGAATGGAGGTGAAGGCACGGCGGATGTCCTTCTCAAGCTCGTCGTACAGCGTGACGGTGGTGGCGAGCCAGCCCACGGGCTGATCGGCCATCGCCTTGGAGCCGCCTTCACCCTTCAGGACGTCCTGGATCACCTTGATCGCAGAGCGCAGGCCGATGCCACCAGTGGACTTGGCCAGGGCACCCAGCAGGTGCAGCAGGATGTCAAAGTGGGCCGGCAGGAATGGGTAGAGATTGGTGAAGCTCTCCTTGCTGAAGTCCGCGTCGTAATACTTGGCGTCCTGCAGATTGGTGTTGTGCCGCAGCGCTTGGCCGTGGGCATCGAACAGCTTGCCGAGTTCGGTTTCGCCGGCCGGCGATTTGCCGAGCAGACGGCGGTAGCAGATTTCTTTGATGTCGCTCGATTCGAGGTCGATCTGGATCGGGAAGCGATCCTTCAACTTATAGAGCTTGTCCGAGTTCAGCGCCGCGCGCGGGTCGTCTTCGGTGAGCGTCTGCTGCGCGGTGGAGATGATCCAGGCCTTGCCGTCGCCCAGGCGCTTAAGGTTCTTGGCCAGGCCATCGAGGTTGAGGATCAGGTTGTCACGCGAGGCAACGTACTGGCCCACTTCATCGACGATAAAGATGATGTTCTGCTTGCCGCTTTTCTCGCGGACGATGTCGATCATCTCTTGCACGCGTTGGTCTTCGAATTGGAAGAAGCCCTCGGTGCTGGACGAGAAGGACTTGGCTTCCGGGAAGAGCGCCGGGTACATCTCGTGAGCGATCTTCGGAATCAGCCCGTCGATGGCCAGTGGGTTGTTTTGAACGCGAGCCCAGGTCGCACCAGGCAGCGCCTTGGCGATGCGCTCATGCAGCTCGGGGGTGCGGCCATCCTTCTCGATCATGCGTTCGAAGGCAGCAACCTTGAGATTTCTTGAGTAGCCGGCCCACTGGAGCACTTTGAAATAGAGCACCGTGGAGACGTCTTCCATCGTGGCGCCAGCGAGCATTTCGCTGGCGAGGTCCAGCATGACCACGGCTGCCGGGAACCGTTGCGCTACGGTGTTCAGCAGCGCCTTGGTCTGTGGCTTGTGCAGGCGGTCCTGCAGGTACTTAATGAACGGCGTTCCGTCGATGGTGCGCTGGTCATCGAAGGCCAGGCCGAGGTACTTGGTGAACGAGCTCTTACCTGACCCGTAGAAGCCTGAGACCCAGACACCGACCTCATTCTCCCCACCCGACTCCATCGCCAACTGCATGCGATCGAGGAGCTTGCGGAACTGCTCCTCAATACTCTCCGTGACCACATACTCGGAGATCTCAGCCTTGAGGCGGCCTTCTTGCGAGGCGCCATAGGTGATGACCTTCTCGATGGTCCGGTAGATGTCCTTGCTTGGGTCGAAGAGTGAGCGGATGGTCATAGGTTTGTCCCTGGGTTCTTTGATTTGTTCAGCCGCCGACGTGGACTGAGCGGTAGTTGCCGTCTTCCGGGTAGAAGCCGAGAAACTTCAGGCGCGTCTTGCCGGTTCGCACGCCGGGGTACAGAAAAATCGTCGGCACGTGAAACTTCCCTTGGAGCTGGCTTTCGATGGCACCAATGCGCAGAAACGGATGCAGTGCCTCAAGGTCGGTCACCAAGAGCAGCGCGTTCTGCTGGCCTTCGAGCGGCTGCAGGGCATCCTCGAGGCGTTTCAGCAGACCGTTGTCCGCCGTCAGGATGTCCGCCAAGGCCTTATTGGTACGCGACCAGTCCAGCGGAGCGGACTTGTCTTCCATCACGCAAATCGACCAGAACGGGTCGTCTTTGAGTAAGGCCCATATCTGTTCTGCAATGGAGAACGTGTGAACGTCCCAGCCTTCCTGGTGGAGCTTGGCCACCCAGGCGGGCGTCTGCCGCTTCACCTCAAGGATTTGTTCCGGGGAAAAGACCAGGTAGTAAATCGGCTCGAAGCTCGCGTGACTGAGCTCACGCCCATGTCGGATACGCTCGCGCAACTCATCGAAATCAGCTTTGAGTGAGGACATCGCAGAGCGCCTCCATGTCTTGTTGTTTCCAGCTGATCCGGATCACATCGCCAGCCGCCTGGACGATGAGAAGCCCCTTCAGCGAAAGCCGTTTGATCTCTTCCAGCACGTCTTCGCGCGCCAGACCAAACAGCTGCCAGTCATCGTGTGTAAGCAGGGCGTTGTCGCCGACGCAGGAAAAGTGCAGCTCGTAGGCTAGATATGCCGCTACCACTGGAGAGATCCGGAACGGAAGGATGCGGCGACTTGTTCGCCGGCCTCGTTCGAGCATCCCATAGTCTGCACAGCAACCGGTCAGGTATCCCGATACGTTCTGAACCATCGATTCTGACCAGCGTTTGGTCGTCAAGCCATCGTCGATGGCGCGCTCAACAAACATGCGGGCATCGTCATTAGTGATCTGTGTGTATCCCCCGGCGTACCGAGCCCAATAAACCTGACGGATGAAATCGCCAAGTATTGGATTAGCTCGACTCGTAAACACGAGCATGAGCTGCGTCAGATCTGCAGTAGAAAACGGCGCTGACAGTCGCTTGAGGTGGGCCGCCGGGGCGCCGCCTGCTACCAAGTAGCGCGGAGCAAAACATTCAAAGACGATGTTGCGCAGCCGGCGTGCGGTGACAGTGGGGAATCGCCCCGACTCCAGAGCGACCTGATGCAACTGATTTGCCGACATGCCAGGCGACCACAGGTCGAGCAGCGTTTTGGTCTCGTTGACCAAGCCGAGTCCTGCCCCCAGTTGGCTCGTGTAGGGCTTGTTGTCGGCCACGGCTACCCCACCAGATACGGATAGGTTTTGGCGTTCTGAGTGAACGCCAATAGGTAGGCAGCTGCGATGGCCTTCAGGGTATCGGTGGAGTCGAGATCCTTGATACTTCCGACAGCCGTTGGTCCAACGCTGGACGTGGCGCTCGTCGCGGCCAAGCGCGTCAGCGCATCCAAGGCAGCCTCCTTGCTTTGCGGAGCCCGGCTGGCAAGTTCTTCGCCCACGCTGCTTTGCACTATCGCGTGAAGGTCCTGCTCGACCTCTTCCGGCAAACGGAATAGATGGTAGCTGCCTACGCTCAAATGCTCGTCGTGCAGTCGTCGGGCTGCTTCGAGCACACCGTGGTACTGGGCGAGCCGGGACGTTTTCGAGAAGACAGGCTCCAGGAAGAGCCGGCTCGATGCTTCATAGAACGCCGTTGGCCACCAGGCGAACTGAGCGCGCTCGCCAAGGAAGCCAACAAGCAGCCTCATCTGCAGCAATGTCGGTAGGTAGGATTCCTTCATTTGTTCTGTCATCGCTCAATCTTTGCTTGTTGAGGCTGAACCCATCCGCGCGTTCGCCTTGGTCGGTTCGTTCCGCATGTGCGTAGCGTCAGGGGTCTCGTAGCCAGGGGCCAGCACGGCGTTCTTCGCGCCATAGAGGGCCAGCGAGTCCTTCAGCCACAGCCGGTACTCGGGTCCCCGCAGGCTGTGATCGGGGGAGCAGTCCACACTCCACTGCCGCAGGATGTAGCCGGCGGTAGCAGCACGCAGCTTCATCCGCAGCACACCGTCCTGCATGCTGTAGTCCATTTCGGTGATCTCGGGCCGAGGCTGATCGGGATGCGGCACCAGTTCCAACTCCACGATGCGGGTCCACTGGATGTCCTGATCGCTCGCCTCGTGCGGCTCGACGGTTGCCCCCTTCAGTACCACCGGTTGCTTGATCCGGGTGATGACAAAGTCCCGGAAGTCCTGCGTCTTCCGGTCGAAGGCGCGGACGTGCCACCGCAGTCCGTTGTCGATCAGCGCAAAGGGGACGATTTCCCGCGCCGTACGGCCGCTGGAGATCGAGTGGTACTCGATCTTGAGTGGGCATGCCTGGTGGATTGCTCTGGTCACGCTGGCCAGCGTGTCCAACACTGGGCGTGTCAGTCGGGAGGGGCTTTCGGACGCGACCCAAGCTTTCAGCCGCACCGGCTCACCATCGCCGAACCCCTGAGTCAGCCACGACAGCACCCGCTCCGGCGGGAAATCGAAGACCGACCGGAAATCCGATCCCAGGACGTAAGACTTGCCCTTGGAGTCGTAGTCGATGTTGCCTGGCGCCAGATCTTTGTAGAGCGCCAAATCCCGGGTCGCGGCGGCCGACTGGATGCCGAAACGCGACACCAAGTCCTGACGGCGAATCTCCCCAATGAAGCGCACCCGCAACTCCACGAACGCGAGCCTGTCGCGCTGGGGTTGGGTCAGATCTG
>Ga0075160_10000800_pt1 | contig 19468 bp, 16 predicted proteins | sample JI91814C2DNA_FD_70969 | JGI IMG/M metagenome (GOLD analysis project Ga0075160, IMG submission 70969) | Wastewater effluent complex algal communities from Wisconsin, to seasonally profile nutrient transformation and Carbon sequestration -... | ecosystem: Engineered > WWTP > Effluent > Algae... | reverse complement strand
GGCGAGCACAACCGCCCACCCACCGCCGTTGACGCCGTGCCGCGGAACTGCGTGTCGCGAAGTGCGCAAGCACCAGCAACACGCACGAGACCAGCCACGCGCCCAGCGGAATCAGATCCCGCTCCGCACCACTGACCAGTCCCCTGGCCAGTGTCCTCGCTGCGCACTCACTCCCCGACATACACCACAAAGTCACCGCGTCCCTTGTCCTCGTCCTGGAGCGTCGCGCTCGACTGATCGACAACGCTGATGATGATCATCTTCGTGCCCGGCCGCAACGATTGCAACGCCTGCGGCATGCCCCCGGTGAAGTCGCTGTGGAAACGGCCCACGACGTGGATGACGGGGGCAAAGGTCTGGCTGGGCTTGAGATCGAGATGGATGACGATGGGCTGCGACGCTTCACCGGATGCGGCCCCGGCATCGGCGTGGGCATCGGCTGCGACTGAAGCGTTGAACCACGGTTCCCCGGCATCCGCGCGTGCCAGCGCATCCGCCACGCTCTCCGCCATCGTCCAGTCCCACAGTTGCATCACGCGGAAGAGGCCGTCGAGGCGGGCTTTCTTCTTCGCGGCTTTCTCGTCGTCGCTGAGTTCGGGCGCATCGTCCTTTGTTGCGGACTTGTCACCACTGGCCACAGGCGATCCGCCGTGCGATGGCGGCTTCGTCGCGGACAACTCCGCATCGACCATCGGGCCCATGAGTTCGTCGTGGTCCTTGCGATAGCGCCCCTCGACCATCGAATCGGGGATGCGGAAGAGGCGCTTCTGCTCGGGTGTCAGTGTGTCGAGCACCGCGTAATCCTTGCCGCGGATGAAGCGAACATACTGCCACGGCATGTTGGCGGCAATGACGGGGACGTCGTGCTTCTTTGCGGCGTCGACCATCCGTGCGTGCCCTGCCGGGTAGTTGCCTTCGGCGCGGCTCGTGGTCTTGCGGAATGTCGACTCGTCCACGACGCCCTTGAGGTAGTCATCAAGGCGAGACTGATCGTCGCGCTCGAAGAACTCCATGGAGAGCGCGGGCTTCGTCGGGCGTCCCGCGCTCTTGGCCTTCTCGATGACATCCTCAAACACCGTCGCCGCCCACGCATTGCCCACGCGGTGTCCATGGTTCTCGCCGATGATCACGACCTCGGCGTCGCACGCGGCGGCGAGCAAGTCGGCATAGGCCACCGTCGCACCATCACTCCCACGGAAGATGGGAATCGCGCGTGACTCCTCCGCCGTGATCGGTGCGGGCTCGGCGGGCACAGGGCGCGACGCACAGCCACCGATCGCGACACAGAGTGTGAGTGCGAGGGCAAAGGCGTGCAGCCAATTGAGGCGAATCGTGTGCATCACCAAGCGTAGCAGACGACTCCGCGGCAGCGCGTTCCAACTCAACTCTGCAAACGATGCAGCACCAGGAGCGTGACGATGCTGACAGCCAAGGGCAATACGCCCACGACGGCGGCGAGCATGGGCTTGCCCACGACCATCAGCCAGATCGCGCCGAAGAGGCCGCTGGCCCCGACCATGCTCACGATGATCATGCTCGCCTTCATCTGCCTCCACTGCGCTGGTTTGCTGTTCGCCGAGCCGGCGAGCAGGAGGACCAGCGCAATCACCGTGGCGAAGCAGCCGACGATGGTGTTGAGGATGGGGAGGATGAGGTGCATCGAGGTTGGGAGCGCAACTGAGTGGCAAGAGTCGTGGCGCGACGATGGACCGACGTTCGCACACAGTATGTCACCCCACGAAAGGACACCTTCCATGCTCCGAACCTCGACTCTCTCATCCATGTCGCTCGCCGCCATTGCTCTTGCCACTTCGGCCTCCCATGCGCAGCCCACGGTGTGCGGCGTGCGGGCGCAGGGGTTGGTCTACAACGTGGAGAACGGCCCCGGCTACAACGACACGCGTGACAGCGGGTGGCTGACCGGAAGCGCATCGGTCTCTCCGTCGGGCGTCGGCGGAGGGGCGGGATGCACCGCCCAGTCGTACATCAACGTGCGCTCGCACCAGGGGTGGGCCGCGATCGACGGCGCGGGTTCGGGGACGAACTGCCCGACCGGGTCGAGCACCATCTACTCCATGGCCCAGACCGGTGCCCAGGCCCGCGACTTCTTCCTGCTGACCTCGACCACCCTCCCTGCAAACACGCCGGTGCCGGTGCGTGTGCGCGTCTGGTTCACGGGGTCTTGCTCAAGTGTACAAAGTTCCGCGCCATTCTGCGACACGTCCTTCCGCGTGGAACTCAGCGGCAGCCTCGGGCCATTCGTGCTGCAGTCGAATCAGTCCGGTGTGTACGAAGGGACAACCAGCGTTGGCTTCACCGGGAACTTCGGGCTGACGCTCAGCGCCGACTTGCGTGGCTACGCCGGCGCGAGCACCGCGTCGGTCCAGCCCGTAGGCGGCGCGGCGACCAGCGTGTCATGCAGTGTCAACACGGCGATGCGGTACTCGATCGAGTGCCTCGACCCGCGCGTCACGATGACCTCGTGCAGCGGGCACAACTACACGCCGTGCCTGGCGGACCTCGACGATGGCAGCGGCTCGGGCACGCCCGATGGGGGCGTCGACATCAACGACCTGCTCTTCTTCCTCATCAACTTCGAAGCGGGCACGGCGGCGGCCGACCTCGACAACGGCGGCGGGATCGGGATCCCCGACGGCGGCGTGGACATCAACGACTTGCTGTTCTTCCTTGTGCGCTTTGAGGCTGGGTGCTGACGGGCGGATCGCCGCGAGAAAGAGCCAAGCGCGACGCGATCAGTGAATCCAAAGATCGCCCGCAGCGTCGAAGATGCGCACGTTTGGCGATGTATCACCTTCGCCGCCGAAGGCGTAGACGAGGCCGTTGAGAGTGACCGCCGCAAAGCGGAATCGGCGGAGATCTGGCGCGGCGCACGGCTGCCATGAAGCGAGCGAGCCCGGACCAGTATCCAAAGGCGTCAATCGTTCAGGTGCCGCCGGCGCGTTGAGATTGCCGATCGCAAGCAGGTCATCCCCGAGCGAGAACGCCGCAAAGAAGCCGCGGGCCGAGAGCATCGGGGATTCCTTGCGCCATTCATTCGTCTTGGGATCGAAGGATTCAACGACGTTGGATTGCCCGGTCGTTGTTGTGGCATATCCACCCAGGGCGTAGATGCGTCCGGCGTGCCCGGCGGCGGCGAGGGCGTGCCGGGCCGTCGGCATGTCGGGCAGTCGTGTCCAGGTGTTGGCCACCGGGTCGTAGACCTCGAGTGCGCGGCTGTCGGCACAGCGCACATGTTCGGCACCTTCGAGGCCGCCGACGGCGTAGATCTTGCCATTGAGCACGGCGAGCGCGAGCCGGGAGCGAGGGACACCGAGCGGTGCCAGCGTTGTCCAAGTGTCAGTGGCGGGATCGTACTTCTCGACAAGTCCCATGGAGACTGCGTTGTCATCCAGCCCACCGACGAGGTAGATCGCGCCATCAAGTTCCGCGGCAGCGGCGAAGTTGCGCGACGTTGGAAGCGCGGACAAACTTGTCCAGCGTTCGGTGGCCGGCTCGTAGCACTCGACGTTTTTCGGCTGAGGAACTGCGCCATCTTCGCTGATGCCGCCGAAGAAGTAGATTCTTCCCCGACATGCTGCGGCCGTGTGCGCGACGCGGGAGTGTGGCTCGGTGATGATGGCGCCTTCAACGGGTTTCGATGCGTGCACAGAGTTTGTGTTTATTGGCCTTGCCGAGTGCGTCAGGACAGGCGTCTTTGAGCCGCAACCAGCGCAAGCGAGCAAGATGAATACGGCTGCAATTGCGACCGAGCGAAACATGGCGACATTGTACATGACGGTGGTCTATCGACAAAAAGGCCACGGGCCCCCGGTATTACCGAGGGCCCGTGCTGCTCAATCGCGGCCGTAAGCCGAGTTCTGTCGACGCTCGTGGTATCCGCCCCACTCCTTGACGGGGGCTTGCCTTGGTTTCCCAAGGCAGGGCGGACCTTCGAGGTCTGGCGACCATTTCTCTCGGCCCACCGTTGCCGATGGGCTCTAGCAACCTACCCGTCCCCTTCGACCGGACCGGCCGTGGAACCGGGTTGCCCGAAGGCTTCCCAATCCCAAAGGACTGCTTGGTCTTGCACGCGGCGGGGTTTGCCATGCCCCCACGGTCACCCGTGGAGCGGTGGGCTCTTACCCCACCTTTTCACCCTTGCCCTGGCCTACGCGCCCCCGGGGTCGTCGTCCCGAGTTTGAATGGGCCAGTCGGCGGTTTATTCTCTGTGGCACTGTCCCTCAGATGTCCAGCCCCTCTCGGGGATGGGTTTCCGGGTGGGAGTTACCCACCGCCGTGTCCTGCCGTGCTCGGACTTTCCTCGTCCGGGGCCTTTCGGCCCCAGCCGCGGTCGCCTCACCGCGCTTGCACCAGAATACTAGCACATCCCAAATGGGGGTTGCAAGGGGATTTCGCCTGCACAGAAGGGCCAAGTTCGGTAGCATCTGGGGCTGTGGCCTCCAAGAACGTCCCAATACACAAGGTCATCGCCTGGCTCGAGCCCGGGCAGGTGGCACTGATTCGCGAAGCGGCGACGCTCGCGCAGGTGAAGATTGTGGGTGCGGGTTCACCCGGCACCGCGCAAGCGGGCGCGGTGGCGGCGGAGTTGGGATGCGACGCGGTCGATGATCTGCGCGTGGCGCTGACCGAAGGCGACGCCGATGCGGTGTTGATCGCCGCGCGCGGCGAGTTTGGAAGGAACGATGCGGCGTCGGATGGTGCGGCTCTACTGGCGGCGCAGGCTCGCTCGTGCGATGTGCTCACGCTCGAGCCTTTTCCTTTGAGCGCGATTGATCTTGCATCGCGCGGATGGCTCGATGCGGGCGTCGGCGCGCGGCCTGCGGATGTGGCGAGGCTCGTGCCGTTGCCGCGGCACATGCGTTCGTTCCGCGAGGCGACGGAAGTGTTCACATCGTTTGGCGAGGTGCGCTCGATGGCGATCGAGGCCGTTGCGCCGACGAGCGATGGCACGCTCGCGGCGCGATTGGTTGGTGCGCTCGACCTTGTGGCGGGACTCATGGGCGAGCCGGACTCGATTGATGCGGCGTATTGCTCGCCGATCAAGACGCCCGGGTTGCACGCGCTTCCCGGCGAGACGCTCGATGAGTTGCACGGAGACATGACGCTCAACTTACGCTTCAGCGGCGGGCGAGCGGCCACGATCCTCGCGAGCGATCAGGGCGGATCATGGGCCTTCACGTGCACCGCGATCGGCGCGGGCGGAAGGTTGCGTTTGCACGATCACGGGTTCGAGTGGCTGTCGCCCGCGGGGGAAAAGGCCGACGAGACGAGCCATCGCAAGGGGTCGAAGGGGAGCGTGGCGGCGATGGTGCTCGCGGATGCACTGTCGCGGGCGCTTGATTCGCATATCCCTGATGTCGGGCCGATGGATTGGGCGATGGTGCTATCGATGGCGCAGGCGGCGTTGCTCTCATCGCGAACTGGGCAGGGGGAGACGCCCGCGACGTTTAGGGCGATGCTCGGGCCGACGATGGGACGATGAGGAACTCGGGCGATTGCCGTCTTTACGAGCCCGACGCGCAAGCGAGGGTCTTCTCTTATGTGAGATACAAAGACCCTCGCTTGCGCGTCGGGCTCGTAAAGACAATGATTTGCACTCGACCGCTGATGTCACTACTTCCAGATCGTGACGTGCCAGTTTTTCTTGCCGCGGCGGAGAGCGATGGTGTCGCCATGCAGGAGATCGGACGACTTCGCCGCGTCGTCGGGGCCGACCTTCTTGCCATTGAGCGTCACGGAGCCGTTGGCGAGAAACTCACGCGACTCTCGCTTGCTCGCGGCGAGTTTGGTCGTGACGAGGAGGTCCAAGATCGGCACGCCCGCGCCAAGTGTCGCCTTGTCGTGGGTGCTGGTGGGCAATCCCGCGAGCACGTCGCGCAACGTCGCCGCGGGCAGCGACGCGATCTCTCCCGAGAAGAGCGCCTTTGCGGCGGCCTCCGCGTTCTTCGCTTCCGTCTCGCCATGCAGGAGCGCGGTCATGTGCTGCGCGAGGGCGCGGTGGGCGTCTCGCGCGCCGGGATTGGCGGCGTGGCTGGCTTCGAGGGCCTCGATCTCGGCGTGCGAGAAGAACGTGAAGAAGCGGAGGAAGCGTGCGACGTCCGCATCCGCGCTGTTGAGCCAGAACTGGTAGAACGCGAAGGGGCTCGTGCGATTGGGGCCGTCACCCGCGGTGAGCCAGATCGCGCCGGACTCGGACTTGCCGAACTTTCCGCCATCGGCTTTGGTGACGAGGTGGCTGACCACGGCGAAGGCTTGCTGGTGGGACGCGTCGGTCTTGCCGGCGGCGAGATCACGCTGGGCGAAGACCTTGCGGATGAGATCCGTACCGGCAGTGATGTTGCCCCACTGGTCGCTGCCGCCCATCTGGAGCGTGACGCCCTGCGTTTCGTACAGGTGCAGGTAGTCGTAGGACTGGAGGATCTGGTAACTGAACTCGGTGAAACTGATGCCTTGGTCGCGGTTGTTGAGGCGATCCTTCACCGAGTCCTTCTTCATCATCTCGTTAACGGAGAAGAACTTGCCGATGTCGCGGAGGGCGCCCAAGAAACTGATCTCGCCGAGCCAGTCGAGGTTGTTGACGATCGTGGCTTTGTTGGAGCGCGAAGCGGAGAAATCGAGGATGCGGGAGAAGATCTGCTTCTGGCACTCGACGTTGTGCGCGACGACTTCCGCCGTCTTGAGTTCGCGCTCGGCGGACTTGCCAGAGGGGTCGCCGATCAGGCCGGTGCCGCCACCCGCGAGGACGATCGGGCAGTGTCCGGCTCGCTGGAAGTGCGAGAGCAAAATGATCTGGATGAGGTTGCCGATGGTCAACGAGTCGGCGGTCGGATCAAAGCCGATGTAGCCGCGACGCACGCCGGTCGCGAGGTGGTGCGCAAGGGTGGTCTCGTCGGTGGCCTGATTGAAGAGGCCACGCCACTTGAGTTCGGCGAGGAAATCGTTGTTGGAAGACTGGGTCATCGGGCGGAGGGTATGGAGGGAGTTGAAGAGAAGAGAAGCCCCTCGCTCGCGCGTCGGGCTCGTAAGGGCGGGTCGACCAAGAGCGCAACGACTCGCGCCTGATCAATACCGGCGCTTGGGCGCGTCCTTTTTCTTGTCGTCCTTCTTGTCCTTATCGTCCTTGTCATCGCCGTCATCGGAAGCGCCCCGATTGGCGGCTTGCTGCGCGTCGAAGCGGATGGCCTGGAGCGCACGCTTGGGCGCGGTGGGCTCGACATACCAGCCCCAGAACCCCGGCGCGTTGTACGCGATGACGTCGGTCGGCGGGTGGAAGTGGAACGCAAAGGGGACGACGCTGTTCAGTTCCTCGTGCGAGCCGAAGAACTTCCATGGCTTGTTGATGTCGGTCGGGCGCGACGTCTGCTTGCGCATGCGCGGGATGTCGATGGGGATCCAGTTGATCGTGTTCTTTGCCTCGTCGTAGACCGCGAACTCGACCCAACTCCGCAGTTCGCGAGACGCCTTCTCTTCTTTGAGGAATGCGGCACCCTTCTCGGCGTACATGTCGATCCCGATCACGGTGCGCGTCGGCAGGCCCGCCTTGCGAAAGATCGCCGCAGTTAGCGCGGTAATGTCGTGGACATCGCCGCGTTTTTCCATGAGGGTCTGTGCGGGGTCCTGCATGTCGAGGCCTGCGAACTCGCCGGTGCGCGGGCGAGCAACCTTGCCCGTGCCGCTGACCTGAATGTCCTGCCAGATCTGGCGGGTCAAGAGTTTCGCGAGGCGTGCGGGCGTGACGTCCTTGGGATTTTTCATGCGTCCAAATGCGAGGGCGCGGTCGATCGTGTCCTGCAGGATCTTCCCGGCTTCTTCGGTGAAGGGCTCGGCGTTGCCCTTGTCCCCCACCGCCATATCCACGAAAAGTTGGGGAGTCAGCGTTGACGCGGCCTCGACCGGCCACGCGCCCTTGGGCCAGGGGACTTGCTCGGCACCGACTTCGTCGTACTTGGTTGAGTAGCAGGTGACGGGGATCACGTACTCGATGTTGACATCGCGGATCGTGGTCTCGGGGTCGTTGGCCGTGGGCTCGGACTCGAGGCGGATGAGTTTCACGCCCGAGTGGTACAGCCCTGCCGCCATCACCGTCGTCTCGTCGTCCACGACCTTGTCGTCAAACTTCAGGACGCCCGAGATGCGCTTGGTGCGGCAGTCGCTGCTCGCGGTGGAGTCCAATCCGGGGAAGACCACCGCGACCTTGGTCGCCTTGAAGGGCGTGATCTTGGGGACGAGCGTCTGCTTGCCCTTGGGGTTGACGCCCTGCGGCTGGTCGAACTGGTCGGGGCGGTCGGAGTTCAGGCGGATGAACGCCTTGAGCGTCCAGACCTTCTGCGCCTCGCGGGTCAGGTACGGGCCGACCTCGGGAGCGCCCTTGACTGTGGACGTTGCGGGCGCGGTGGTGCCCGGCTTGGCGGGGCTGGACGCTGGGGCGGCGGGATCACCCGGTTGCGTCGGCTGCTTGGGAGCCTCATCGGGGACAGTCGTGGGCGTGTTGGGCTTGGGGGCAGGGCGGGCGGGGCGCTTGGTCGGCGTGGCGGGCTGCGTCCCTTGCGCGAGGGTCAGGGCGACGGGCATGGAAGCGGCGAGGACGATGGCCGCGATGAGGCGACCGGAGAAGTTCTGGGTGGGCATGGTGGGCTCCAAGGCGTGCGTCGGCGGCGTGGCCGACACTCCCCGTACCCCAAGAGTACGGCCACCGACGGGCGAAGTTCCCGAGCGGTACGATGGCGGCATGAGCAAAGCCGCTTCCACCGCCAAGAAGTCCCCTTCCAAGGTCAAGAACGCCTCGAAGGCCCCCGCCACTACCGCCAAGCCCGCCGACGGCTCCCGCATCGAAAAGGACACGATGGGCGAGATGACTGTGCCCGCGAATGTCCTCTACGGGGCGTCCACGCAGCGAGCGGTCCTGAACTTCCCGGTCTCGGGTCGGCCGGTCCCTGCGAAGATCATCAAGGCGTATGCGACGTTGAAGGCCGCGTGCGCGACGGTCAACTTTGGCCTCAAGCGTCTCGACAAGGAACGCTACAGCGCGATCGTGGAAGCGTGCAACGAAATCCATGATGGCCTTCCCGCGTTCGGTGGGATCGCGACCCATTTCCCCATCGACATCTTCCAGACCGGCTCGGGCACGTCGACGAACATGAATGCGAACGAGGTGATCGCGAACATCGTGTGCCTGCGACGGCACGCGCCCATCGGGTCGTCGAAGAACGCTGATTACATCAAGGCGGGGGGCGTCCACCCGAACGATCACGTGAACATGGGGCAATCGTCCAACGACACGTTCCCGACGGCGATGCACATTGCGGCGGCAGATGCGATTCAGAATGAGTTGCTCCCCTCAGTCAGAGAGATGGCGGAGGACCTCGAAGCCAAAGCGAAGGCGTGGGACAAGATCGTGAAGATCGGGCGCACGCACCTGGCGGACGCGACGCCGATTCGTTTGGGACAAGAGTTCAGCGGCTTTGCCTCGCAGTTGCGTCATGCCGAGGAGCGATTGGAACGCGCGCTCGAAACGCTGAGTGAACTGGCGATCGGCGGGACGGCCGTTGGCACGGGGATCAACAGCCACGAGGACTTCGGCAAACTCGTCGCGAAGGAACTGACGCGGCAGACGGGCGTGAAGTTCAAGGAGGCCGAAAACCACTTCGAGGCCCAGCACGCCAAGGACGCGTACGTCGAGGCGTCGGGACACCTGAAGACGCTCGCCGTGTCGCTCAGCAAGATCGCGAATGACATCCGCTGGCTCGGCAGCGGCCCGCGCTGCGGCATCGGCGAACTGGTCCTGCCCGCCGTGCAACCCGGCAGCAGCATCATGCCCGGGAAGGTGAACCCGGTCATCTGCGAGGCGCTCATCATGGTCTCGTGCCAGGTGATCGGCAACGACACGGCTATCACCTACGGCGGGTTCGGGGGCGTGGGCTCCTTGCTCGACCTCAACGTCGCGATGCCCATGATGGCGGCGAACCTGCTCGAATCGATCCACCTCCTGACCCACGGCATCGCGATGTTCACCAACAACCTCTTGGGCGAGAACAAGGCGACTGGCTTCCCGGGCCTGCAGCCCGATCGTGAACGGTGCAAGAGTCTGATCGAAGGTTCGCTCGCGATGTGCACGAGCCTCGTGCCCGTGATCGGATACGACAAGTCGGCGGCGCTGGCCAAGGACGCCTTCAAGCAGGGCAAGACGGTGCGCCAACTGGCCTACGAGACGCTCGCCGACACGAAGTCGAAGGATGTCAACGGGAAGACGATCACCCGCGAGGCGATCGACGAGTACCTCAATCCCTGGTCGATGACGCTGCCGGGCGGCGAGGGCTCGGCGGGAGGCTAAGAAGTAGGCGTAAGGGGCAAGGCGTGAGGCGTGAGTGAAGACGAAGAGAGCGACTGGTCGTCAGTCGATCTCTTCGGCATTCCCCGCCCCACGCTGGATCTCGCCGACGCGGCCTTCGAGGGTGGCGAGGCGGCGTTCCATGGCCGCGAGGGAGCGTTCCATCGTCGCCAGTTGTTCCACGATGACGTCGAGGCGGCGGTCGATGAACATGCCGTTCTCTTCGAGGGCGTCGAGACGTGGGGATGGGTCGGCGTGGTCGGTCATGCGTGGGCTCGCGTCGTCCCGTTTGAAGGCCTGTCGCTCGCGGGACGGGCGGGCGCGGGGACTGTATGCTTGCGTCCGATGAAGATGAGCATGCACGTCGTGGCGGGAGTGGCAATCGCGGGCGCGGTGGTGGCGGGCCGCGCGCACGCCGCGGACGAAGCGTTCTCGATGGCGGCGGCGATCTCGCTGGCGAGTGAACCGCCGCCAGCAACCGCTGCGACGACGAGCGACACGACCAGCGCTGCACGTTTGGACCTCTCGCAGGGGGCATCCGCGCCGTTCGCCTCCGCGGGCTCTCACTGGGGCTCGTTCGGCCTTGGCGTCACGCCCAGTTTCGCGGGCGACTCCGTTGGGTTCAACGGCACGTTCAGTTACTCCTACTTCCTGATCGACGGCGTGGAGATGGCAGGCGAGTTGGGCTCGTGGTATTACGCGCAGGACGGGGACGACGCATTCGGCATCAACCCGTGTGCCGTCCTCCGCTGGCACTTCTGGCGCTCGGAGGATGCCCGGACCACGTTCTACGCCGACACCGGCATCGGCTTCATGGTGAGCAACGACGACATTCCCTTCGACGGGACGTCGTTCAACTTCACGCCGCGGATGGGCGTGGGCTTTACACAGCAACTGACCGACTCGGGATGGCGCCTGCAGGGCGGGCTGCGCTGGAACCACGTCTCCAACGCGCGGATCACGGGGGACAGCAACAACCCGTCGCGGGATGGGCCGCTGCTGTATGTGAACTTCATCTTCCCGTTCTGAGCGCGCACGAACGGCCCGCCCGCGCCCACGGCGGATGCTCGCCAATCATCGGCCATCGAACGCCTCCGGTTCAGTCGGAGCATGCTCCGCCCGTTCCGGAGCATGCTCCAGTTGCGTCGGAGCATCCTTCAGCCGCGCCGGAGCATGCTCCGATGGCGCCGGAGACGTCGCCAGTCGCGCCGGCGACGTCGCCGGCCGCGCTGGAGACGTCTCCGGATGGGCCGGCGGCTGGCGGCGCGCCGCTACGGAGGCCCGTGGACCTTCTACGGAGGCCAGTGCGAGCGCCCTGGAGGCCCCCGGACCTGGTCGGGGATCCCCGGAAATGGATACGGACCGGCGGCGCAGTGCGCCCGGAGGGCCTCGCACGGGCGTGGAACCGAACCGTTTCTATTGGGACCGGCTCAACCCAGCCGCGTCATCGCCGCGTACTCGCGGAAGCGGGCGTCGATCTCGGTCTTGACCAACTTCTCCAGCCGCGTGAGGCTGAACGCCTCGATCGTGAACGAAGCGATGACGGTGCCGTACGCGAGCGAATGGCGGATGCTGTCGTACGAGCCCGGGTCGCTCCCGTTGGTCGATGCGAGATAGCCCATCATGCCGCCCGCGAACGTGTCGCCCGCGCCGGTGGGATCGACGACCTTCTCGGTCGGATACGCCGGAAAGGCCGCGACACCGTCCTTGTGCACGAGGAGCGCACCGTGCTCGCCCTTCTTGATGACGACGAAGCGTGGGCCGAGTTTGAGCATCTCGCGCCCGGCGGCGACGGTGTTGGCCTTCCCCGTGTACAACTCGGCCTCGTCGTAGTTGAGCACCACGCCATCGACCTTGCCCAAGAGGGCCGTCAGGTCGGGCTTCGCGATGTTGATCCACAGGTCCATGGTGTCGACGATCGTGAGGCGACGCGCGGGGAGTTGCGTGAGCATGCCCGCCTGCACGCCCGGGTGCGTGTTGGCGAGGAACACAAACTTCGAGTCCGCGTACGCGTGCGGGACCTTTGGCGGGTCCTCGGCGAGGACGCCCAACTCGGTGAAGAGCGTGTCGCGGCTGTTCATGTTGGCGTGGTACTTGCCACCCCACGCGAAGGTCTTGCTCTGGGGACGCGTCTCGAGGCCGGTCAGATCGATCTTGGGGAACTTCTCGAGGGAGGCCCGCATCGACGCCGGGAAGTCGCCGCCGACGGCCGCCACCATGCGGACGGGCGTGAAGAACGACGCCGCGGCGGAGAAGTAGGTGCAGGACCCGCCCAGGACCTTTTCCACCGCGCCTGTGGGCGTGTGGATGGTGTCAATACCTATGGTTCCGGTGACGACGAGGGACGCTGGAGTGCTCATGGGCCGAGGGTAGGCGGGCGCGAGGGCAATCGGCCTTGCGGCTAGGTTGAAGTGGGCGGGATTCGGGCGTGGAACGGGGTGGGCCGGATTCGGAACAAGGCGGGGCATGAACGCCACGCCGAAACTCAAACGCTGGGGGACATGGCTCGTGCAGAGTTTCGAGGACTCGGTCTCATCCCTGCCAGACTTTGCGAGCATCGCCAACGCGACGAAGGCGTCGGACGCGGCGTACTTCCAGGCGTTCGACCAGCAGAGGGCGCTGGTCCTCCGCAAGCGCGTGCAGTGGTACTGCATCCTCGCGATCGCGCTGCTATCGCTCGCGCCGATCGTGGACTTCTTCACGCTGCTCACGACCGGCTCGCTCTCGCGCCAGCAGTGGCTGGAGATGGTCAGTTTGTTTGGTGTGGCGGGAATGTACGCGTGGGCGCTGGTCTATCTCGCGAAAGCGCGTCCCGCGCGTGAGCGCCTCGTCGAGGTGCTGACGGGGCTCACGTGCGTCGTGCTGCTGGTCTCCATGTTCTTTGAGGTCATCGTCTACTGGGCGCGCCCCGAGATTGCTCAGGTGTCGTCGTCGGTCGCGGAGGCCGAGAAGGCGTTGATGACGGCGCAGGTGAACATCGGCTGGAAGGTGACGTTCGCGTTCGGGTTCCTCTTCACACTGGCCTGCGTCCTCGTGCCCATGACGGTGCGAGAGTCGGGGCGGATCGCGGGTGTGGGGATTGGGATCTTTGCGTTCGTGCTGGCCGTCCTGATCCATCCGCCCGTGACGACGACGCTGTATCTGATCGCTTTCTTCGCCGCGTTCGTGATTCCCGGGATGGCGTGGTCGTGGTGGCGGTTCAAGGAGTTCGACGCGCGGTTCCGGGCCGAGACGCTGTTCGAGAAGTACCGCACACTGCGGGGCGAGGCGAAAGAGATTTCCGCCGAACTCTCGCAGGCGCGGCGCTTGCACGAGGCCCTGTTCCCCGCGCCCATCACCAGCGGCCCCATCACGCTGGGCTTCGCGTATGAGCCGATGCGGGAGATTGGCGGCGACTTCCTCTTCGTACACCGCGAATCGCCCGCGAAGGGGGGCGTCGAGGGGGCGCTCACCATGGTCCTCATAGACGTGTCCGGGCATGGCATTCCCGCCGCCCTCTCCGTCAATCGCCTGCACGGCGAGTTGCTCCGTTTCTTCTCCAACTACCCCACGGTGCAGGGCGAATCAGGGCGGCCGGGCCATGTCCTCTCGAACTTGAACGCGTATGCCTGTGCCGCACTCGCGCCGCAGGGCGTGTATGCCACGGTGCTGGTCGTGCGTGTGTGCCCCACGGTCGGGACGATCGAGTATGCCAACGGCGGGCATCCGACGGCGTTCCTCCGCAAGGCGGGCGGCACCATCGAGGAGTTGCCCTCCACCGCGACGATGATCGGCGTCCTCGAGGCCGAGTTCTACGACGCCGAGGCACGCGAACTGAACTTCCAACCCGGGGATCGCTTGCTTGCCTACACCGACGGTGCGATGGAGACGCGCGACGAGAAGGGCGATGACTTCAGCGCGAATCGCATTCGCGAACTTGTGGCGGGCACCGCCCTGAGCGATCGGCCCGGCACCGGGAGGCTCGCGCCCCTGGCGCACTCACTCGTGACCGCCGTCGATGCGCACCGACATGGGCCGGCGCAGGACGACACGCTCATCGTGGAGGTCGTGCGCGTCGCCGCAAGCGCGACCACTCCCGCCGTCGGCGAGCAACGCAAGGCCGACGATCTGACGCAGTCGCGGGCCACCTGATCACGCGTGTCGAGCGTCGGAACGACTCAGCCCTTCTGGGCTTCCTTCGCCCACGCGTCCTTGAGGGTCAGCGTGCGGTTGAAGACGAGTTTGGCGTTCTTTCCTTCGCCGCCGAATTTGGCGTCGCTGTCCTTGTCCACGGTGAAGTAGCCCAAGCGCTCGAACTGGTAGGTGTCGCCATGGCCCAGCGGCACGTTGTACTTGCCTGCCGTGCGCGTTTCTGTGCGATACCGGGCGGCCTCAAGCAGGTGCGGATCGATCTTGGCGTTGGCAATCACCTCGAGTGAGTTGGGATTGAGGTCGTCCAGGTAGTTGCCGGTGCGCTTGCCGGGCTCCTCGGCCGCGAAAAGGCGGTCGAAGAGGCGGACTTCGGCGTCGGCGGCGTGAGCGGCGGAGACCCAGTGGATCGTTGCCTTCACCTTGCGCGGGGGCTCACCATTGGGGCCGGCGGGCGCGTCACCGCCGCGGGTTGCGGGGTCGTAGGTGCATCGGACGGCGGTGATGTTGCCGTTTGCGTCTTTGTCGACGCCGACGCACTTGATGAAGTACGCCCAGCGCAGACGCACCTCGACGCCGGGGGCGAGGCGGAAAAACTTCTTGGGCGGGACTTCCATGAAGTCCTCGGCTTCGATGTAGAGCGTGCCGGTGAAGGGGATCTTGCGTGTCGCGGTCGCTGTTGACTCGCTGCGTTCCTTGGCTCGTTCATACGCCTCGGGGTTGATGACGAAGTCGAGATCATCGACCTTCCCCTCGGGCCAGTTCTCGATGATGACCTTGAGCGGGCGCAGGACGGCCATGGCGCGCGGGGCGTGCTTGTTGTGGTCGTCGCGCACGGCGTTCTCCAGCCGCGTGATGTCGATCGTGCTCTCGAACTTGGTGACGCCGATGTCCTCGCAGAAGGCCCGGATTGCACGGGGCGTGAAGCCGCGGCGACGCAGGGCCGAGATCGTGGGCATGCGAGGATCATCCCACGAGGAGACGACCTTCTCCTGCACCATCTTGAGGAGATTGCGCTTGCTCAGGATCGTGTACGTCGGGCGCAGTTTCGCGAACTCGATCTGCTGAGAGTGATGGATCTTCTTGCCCCAAGGACCGCTGCCGTCGGCGGTGCGCCCCTCGTTGATCGCGTTGATGTACCAGTCGTAGAGAGGACGATGGGCCTCGAACTCGAGCGTGCAGATGCTGTGGGTGATGCCTTCGAGCGAATCCTCGATGCCGTGGGCCCAGTCGTACATGGGATAGATGCACCAGGTGCCGCCCGTGTTGTGGTGCTCCTCGTGCACGATGCGGTACATCACGGGATCGCGGAGGTTAAAGTTAGGGCTCGCGAGGTCGATCTTGGCGCGGAGCGTGCGTGCGCCGTCCTTGAACTCCCCGGCCTTCATGCGGCGGAGGAGATCAAGGCTCTCTTCGGGCGCGCGATTGCGATTGGGTGATGGGACTGAGGGCGTTGACGGATTGCCGCGGCCTTTCGCCATTTCGTCGGCGGTCATGTCGCAGACGTAGGCCTTGCCCTTCTTGATCAGTTCCTCGGCATACGCGAACATCGTTTCAAAGTAGTTGCTCGCGAAGAGGATTCGATCATCGAAGCGACCGCCGAGCCACAGGACGTCGCGGATGATCGAGTCGACGTACTCCTGCTCTTCCTTGGCGGGGTTGGTGTCGTCGAAGCGCAGGTTGAACTTGCCGCTGAACTCGTCGGCGAGCCCACTGTTCAGGCAGATGCTCTTGGCGTGCCCCACGTGGAGGTAGCCATTAGGCTCGGGCGGGAAGCGCGTGTGGACGCGGGGCTTGTTCGCGCGCGTCGCGTCGGTGGCGGGCCAGGTCCCCCACTTTCCAGACGCGTTGTCCGCGTCGATGATCTGCTGGATGAAGTTGCGGGGCTTGACTTCTGGAACGGGATTCGAAGGGGCGGCGTCGCTTGTGGCGGGCCTGCTGGCGTCGGACATGGCAGGGCTCCTTGGGTTGGCCGCCCCAGCGGGCGGGGAGCAATCATTGGCGGGTCAACGACTTATGTCTTGGCGGCCGAATTCGACTTGCCGAATCCCGATTCGTGGTGCATGTTTGAGCGGGGGTGTAGCCATGCGCTATCTTGCGCCAGTCGTGATCGGGTGGGCGGGAGTGATGTGCGGGCAGGGCAACCTGCACGCCGCGATCGTCTATCGGGACTTTCCTGACATTGTCCTCAACACGGCAGGCGGCCAAACCGACTTCGGATTTGATGTCGACCTCAACGGCGTCGATGACCTCCGGTTCTACGCGAGCAGCGACTGCCCGGCCGGTTGCGGCATCTCGATTGGCATGCTGAACGGTTCCACGATCGGGCTGAGTATTCCTTTCGAGTTCGGATATCGCTACGCGGATCGGCTCGCCGCAGGCGCGATCGTTGACGCAAGTGCGGACTATGTCAGCACATGGGGCTCACTCATTCGGGTCTTCGGACCCGGAGGCGGAATTAGTGGCCCATGGAATCAGTCCGCTGAACCAGCATTCATCCCCTTCACGCTCCTCATCGACGGCAATACCCACTTTGGCTGGATGCGAGCAAGAGGAATCTCCGCACCAACCACCTATCCAAACTCGACCATCTTTGACATCGCCTACCAGGATGTTCCAAACACGCCTATTGCCGCTGGATCGGTGCCCGCTGCCAGCACGACGGCACTCATTGGAGCAGCGGCCTTCTGCACTTGTCGTCGGCGACGCAACTCACGTTTCTAGACACGCCCCACCACCATCGCCACCCAGTCCTTGCGGAGCACATCCGGATCCGTCGTCGGCTCGGGTGCTTCGCCCGGCGCGACGTTCACGTCCGTGTAGACCTCCACGCTGCGGAAGCCGACCTCGAGCATCGCCTCGCGGAGTTCCGCGAGCGGCCACAGGCGCCATCGATAGACGAAGGCGCGGGGGATCTGCTGGATGATCTCGCCATCGCGTTCGACCTCGAAAGAGATGGAGTTTGTGACCATGCCGGTGAGTGGGTCGGCGTCCTCGTGCTGCCAGAGGTAGTGGATCGTCTCGTGCCCGCGTGAAGGGTGGCGGCGGCGCGTGCCGCCGAGGGTGAAGGCGTTGGGCCCGCCATAGAGGTCGCACGCGAAGACGCCGTGCGAAGCCGCGAGGCGGGCGAGCGAGTGCTTGAGGTAGCGCATGAGCGTCGAGCGAGCGTGGCAGTAGCCGATCGAGAAGTTACCCACAAAGATGATGTCGGCGGGAACGTCGCCCGCCGGAGCGAACTTCGCGGTGCAGTCGCCTTCGTGGAGGGAGAGTGCGGGAGCGAAAGGCCTGCACAGAGGCACCGCTCGCTCGATGACTTCATGATCCAGATCGACCGCGATGGCGGTGCGTGCGTGGCGCGGGCTTGACTCGTCGGCCGCGCGGGCTTCTTCGATCCATCGTCGGCTGACGGCGGCCGAGCCACAGAAATCCTCGCGAAGAACAAGCGGTTCAACGCCATCACGCGCCGCGATGCCCAGCAGCATCGACGTGATGTGGCGGGGCGACTGCACGCAGAGTTCGTAGCAATCGAAGCGGTCGAGGTTGGTCTGTTCCTGGGGCATGATGCGGCGTATCGCACGGCTGACACTTGAATCGTGGATCATACCTACGCCCACGATGAGGTCCGCCGAATCGTGGCGCTTCTTGGATGGTCTGGGGTAGCACGACGCTCGGCGGCGTGTCTTTGTTCGTGTGCCCCGAAGAACCTTCCCCAAACCCCTTCCTGGAAGGAAGGGGAGTGAAGAGAAGACCCTCGCTTGCGCTTCGGGCTCGTAAAGGCATCCCGTCACTTCGCTCTTGCCAACGCGGAGAGACCCGCATCGTTCAGCCGGAACGTCGTCCACTCGTCCATCGCGTTCGCATTCATCGACTTGTAGAAGTCAATTGCGGGAGTGTTCCAATCCAGCACGGCCCATTCCAACCTCGCGCAGCCTCGCTCGTGCGCGACGCGTGCGACTTCGAGAAAGAGGGCCTTTCCGAGGCCGACGCCTCGCGACGTTGGGCGCACGAACAGGTCTTCGAGGTGGATGCCCTTCTTGCCGGTCCAGGTCGAGAAGTTGTGGAAGTAGAGAGCGAAGCCTTGCGCGACGCCGTCAACCTCGCCAATCAGGGACTCGGCGATCGGGCGCGGGCCAAAGTGCGCCTCATGCAGTTGCTGGTCGGTCGCCTTGGCTGCCTCAGGGTCCTTCTCGTACTCCGCCAACTCCTTGATGAGCGAGCGGATGAGCGGGACGTCGGCGGGTGAGGCGGGGCGGATGGTGATCGAGGGCATGAGAAAGGGTAGTAGCCCGCGTTCTTCACGTCCTACACGCCCACGATGAGCCGCGTCTTCGGAGCGAATCGTGGCGCTCGTGTGCGTGGGGTCCACAATGAAAGTGCGGGGCTGGAAGCCCCGCACCCCGAAATCAAAGATGTTGACCAAGCGAGCCTGAGATTCTCAGTCCAAGTTCAACCCAGCGAGATAGTCGGCGAGGTCTCGCTCCTGCTGACCCATCCTCTCTCGCAACTCGGTCAACTGCACCGCGCTCTGCTCAAGTTTTCCTTCCTGCTCCGTCAACGTTGCGAGGTACTTCTTGTACAACTCGGTCGTGCGATCGAGGCGATCCATGTTCTGGCGGATGCGTGCCTGATCCGCGTCAATCAGGCGACGGCCTTCCTCCACGCGACCAATCTCGCTTTGCGTTTGCTCAATGAGGCCCTGGCGACGCTGGGCATCGCGGAACGCGTCCATGACGGCCTTGGAGACCTTGCCGTTCTTGGAGTACTCCGTCATCTGGTGGCCGCTGATGTTCGCGAACATGACCATCTGACCATCGGTGCGTTGCTGGGTGATTGCCACTTTGCCTTCTTTGCCCGCGTCGAGGTCGAGTTCGAAGCGGTACAACAGGTTGGTGGACTCGCTCGGCTTGATAGTGTCCGCGAGTTCCCAGCCTTCCATCTTTCCCTGCTCGACGATGATCGTCCGCGCCCGCTTCTGGTCCTTGTTGTTGAACG
>Ga0075160_10000791_pt1 | contig 19556 bp, 29 predicted proteins | sample JI91814C2DNA_FD_70969 | JGI IMG/M metagenome (GOLD analysis project Ga0075160, IMG submission 70969) | Wastewater effluent complex algal communities from Wisconsin, to seasonally profile nutrient transformation and Carbon sequestration -... | ecosystem: Engineered > WWTP > Effluent > Algae... | reverse complement strand
GTCTGTTGTTCTGTGTAGTATTCGTGGTTGCCAGAGAACTGAGAGTTGTGTTTACACTTGTATTCCTTGCATCTATCTCATTGAGTAGGCCCTTCATGTACCCGAAGTCAGTTCCTGCATGGAGCGACTCTGTGAACCCTCTCTCTATCAATGCTCCAGTCACATCCCAGTAGATATCATCCCTCACTGACCCCGCTGATGAATCCACATATGTTTTATTAGCTGCATCAGTTGCCGCAGTAGGATTACCTAGCAAAGTAATCTTATTGTTGTTAAGAGTAACGTTCCCATCAGCTGATGATATTCCATTGAGTCTCGTAGTCTTAGGATAGAAGGTAGTGTCAGTGTAGTTCTTACTGGTGAATTGATTCCCAGTGTCTATTGCTACTGCACCTGTATATCCAGCCTTCCCAGTGAATTGAATGGGAATAGTACCCAATGTACCACTATTAGAAGTGATAAACGAAGTCGAGTATAGATTGATGGTAGGATCTGACTGAGGAGTGCCTCCTGATAGCATGAGACTCTACTGCGGTCCTTCATTCGTGTTGGAGAGTGACGAGTAGTACTTCATCCCTGTACCAGTGTTCAAATGTCCGGTCGAAAGTGACAGTGTCTACCCATTGCTGATCGAGAGTTGAGAGATCTAGTTCTTAGTGAAGTCTTCACTCTGATTGATGTATACCCCTAGAACATTGAGTCCTGGTTGAGCAACCTATGCTCCATGCTTGGTAAAGGAAAATGAGCCAAGGGCACTCGTGAGCTGGATTTTATCTTCACTCAATATTCCCAGCGGATTTGTCGCCTGCCCTACGGGCTAGTAAATCTTGCCCAGTACATTGCTGTTCGCCTTCAGCTGAATCTCGTTTGTCCCGTTTGCCTTGACCCAGGCCTCTGAGCCGCTGGTCTTGATAATTGTTGTGTCAAGGGCGGCCAAGGACTGATCCAGCTGGTCAATGGCTGTCTGCTGGGAATTGTTCGTGGTATTGATAGCTGTCACATCAGTCTGCAGCTAAGTGACGGCCGTCTCTAGGGGAGTCAAATCTACAGAACCGCCTCCACCGCCGCCTGCCTCTAGAGTCGTAACACGGGTGCCCAAATCTGTAATGGCGGTAGCTGAGGCGTCTTGCTGGAGACTGAGATCGGCTAGCTAAGTCCCTAGCGCGCCAACGTTTTCTTCGAGAGAGCCAAGGTCGTAGCTGACGGTCTAGACTTGCGTTCGCACAGTGCGATTGATAAAACTGCGGTCCTGGCTGGAGAGGCCGCCCGACGAGAAAAACATTAATGGAAGACTTAAATAATTATAGGGGATAGTAAAGGAAAAAATAATAAATTAATCACTCACTGCTCATTTGAGGCGTTGGAGCCGTCGCTCTCAAGCATGAGCTAGTCATTGCTTACTGTGTGTTCCTTCTTGGCACGCTTCTTTCCCACGTATTGAGCGCTGTCGCTACGCTCTCCAAAATCGAAAGCAGCCATTAGAGGATCGCTCCATATCTTCTCCGAATCCATGATCTTTGCTATAGTATCAAGGTAGCTGTCTAGCTCAAATCTGTTAGACACTACCTGAGTCTTTTGCTTGAAGATAAAGTCATTAACAATCAGACTCCACGAGAATTTGTCACCCGCAGTGTCACAGTCTTCTATCTTGAGCCCTAGATAGAAGCCCTTGTCTACCCACTGCTTGGAGCGAGGCCTTGCATCTATAATGTTCTAGCGAAGCGCCTTAAGCGACTCATACCTTTGAGCGTTTTCTTCGTCCTCAAGATACTCCCTAAGCTCGCTCTATTTAATGTTCTTGATTAACAGGTATGCTATAGCGTATGCATACTTTCTTCTGAGCTCGCTAAATACGCGTTCTTCTTCAGGGTCTTTAGGAAATCGGCTCTTCTTACCGTCTTCCTTCTTTTTCCAACTCATTTAATTAATTATAAAGAGTGTTAGTGCACGTCGATTAAATATCTTGAAATGTACGTACGCGACCCTCGTACGCAAAATCAAAGATTTTAAAATTAAATCGTGTACGAGCCCCCCCCCGTACATTTGCTGCACATTTCGCCAGAAATTTGAATCTGTTCTGCAGATACTTAACTACTATTACCCGCAGTAATTAATTATAATTTAAGAGCGTAATGGAAAGATTCGAGATACGGGTGCCGACTGCAGACATCGACTCGGCCATCCATGCCTTCAAAACTAAGGTCCGCACAATGAAGACGACCAGCTCCAACTGCTTCCAGCAATTATTCCGCTTATTCCGCGTACCACCAAACACGTAAATGGGATTTATCAGCCAGGGAGACCTCGCTACACGGTACCAAAGCTTTATTAAGTCCATGTATATCTTCAAGTTCCGCAATATCCAGCACGAAAACTTTACCCACGGCATCTTCATACAGATACACGGGTATGCACCACGACGACAGTTTGATCTATTCGCATAGAAAATTGTCAGTTTTGCCACAGATGGAGCCGAGTACGAGTTGACTGCAGTGACTCCTCTCATAGGGAAAAGTACTTCTGTGATCGAGTATCTGCAGTCGATGTACGTCTAGTCGAGGAATTTAATGTTCAGCTACTCGAACAAGGACGACGCCATCCCTCAATTTACCTTCCCCGGGCAGTAGCAGTGCCATGCCACCATCTACAAGCTGCAGTAGCGGATCCGCATGGTTTCCCAACAAATTTTGGACAACATAATTTCGCTGCCTTCCCTCTACCCGTAGTCCCGCCTTTCCAAGATTTTGAGTCTTGACTAGCGCCAGTACCGCATCTTCATGAGAAACCACACCCTCACGAAGCTTATGCACTACGTGTGTGAGGATGCTTACGGGTACGCAGTGCAGAGTGAGACCCTTGATGAGGACTAGATCTAGTATTTGCTGAATCCTCTTACCCGCCAAAGTATGGTCAACAAGATGAGCAATGACCGTATTCTTAAGGATATTCAGCTGATGCTGCAGCAGTAGCAGGGCCACGCCTTCGTGCACCCAAGTCCTTACATTGATATTGGCACGAGCGATCTCCAGCAAAAGGGAGTCTTTGAAGGCCTGCTATTTGACCCACGGTTCTTTATTTCCTTTCTCATGGGGATGCGCTGGTTTGCTAGGACGTGCATGTAAGACACCACTAGCCTCAAGAACAACAACGCACATCTGCTGCTTTACGGGTAATCGGGTGCTGGTAAGAGTCTGCTGCTGGGAATCCTGTCAAGTAATATTCCAACCTACAATTACTTGACCAACGGGCGATTCCAGAATCCCGATATCCTGCACAGCTCCCTCTTCTTCATCGACGAGTTTGATACGGTGCAGCTCGTGACGAACCACTACAAGAGTCTGCTTGATATCAAGAGTTCGGTGAAGGTCGACTTCAAAAACCTGCATCCTGAGAATGTGTCTCAGTACGTACCGTGTATTATCTCCACCAACGACGATGTCTTCACGGTCCTCAGAGGAATGCCAAACAGGAAAGGAGTCAACGTTGTTAACTAGAGCTCTGTCGATGCAGCCCTCCGTCGTATGTACGTTGTTCCCTTTAAGCTCGGTTAGTATGATAAACTCCACGGGAAGGTCAGCGAATCCCATGTTCACTACAAGAAAGTCTAGCCCTACAATAATCTCTTTGACGATGACTATGAGAAGCTGGACCGCATGTTCAATTTGATCGTTGCCCTCGCCATGCATTAGACTGATATTCCCTCGGTGCAGTTCAGCGATGAGATGTAGCAGTACCTGAACGCAATTCTCAAGGAATTCCGCAGGACCGTATTTGGTCAGATTTATCTGCAGAACAAGCTAAAAATTGATCAAATTTTGCTGGACCTCGAGCACAGGATGATGAACACAGATCTGAACGATACCGAGTATCTTTCGCTCGTAAGTATGGGTGCTGTACGGCTAGGGGAGATAACAAAGAAGGCGCTGGGGAAAGTAAAGAAATTTGATGCTGTTGCTAAAGACTAAAGCCTGCCTTGGCCCGTCCGCATGTATTACATTCTTGATGACAGCTAATTCATGTAGGGTCTAGCCAATGAGTCTCTTGACGTTACTGGGATGCTGAATGCGGAGGCATTTAGCTTTATATGCGATAGCACGCTTCATCCGTTCAGCCTGGAGCCAGCCTGTTCTCCCTTTGAGGAGGTAAGCGATGATGAACCAGTAGAGACCAGCCGTGCTAACGAGGAGCATGACAAGGAAGCGGACCTCGAGCGTCGACGTTCAACTCTACTAGCAATAGAACGATCACAACTCTCGCCTCGCATTTCTCATATCGATGTTGACTATCTTCTTACTCCTACTGTTAATCCTGACTGTCCTGAACCATCTAGCCCAGCAGACTCCTTTGCAAAATCTTTTGGAGAGATCACAGTCCTTCGTAAACGCGTTTTTGGAGATCGAAGCCCGTGCAGAGGACAACTAAGCTTCGATGATGATGGACAACTAAGCGACTGACTGAGTATAATAAGTATTAATATTGTTAAGTAATTAAATAATCATCAATCTTCGGCCTCGTGAGCGCTGAGAAGAATATCGGAGAAGTAGCTGTAGAGGGATGCTCGTATGCAGTCGACCTACAGGCAATGCTTGACCCGTATTGAATCCCCGTAGAGAATGAGTTCCCCGCACATCGCACACTCGAACACGTCCTCCTCAAAGGAAACTGATTCGTCTGAGGAAGCTGGCTCCTCCAGGGATTCGTTGTAAGAAACGTTCATCCCATACTGTTTTGCCAGCGGGGGCGAGCTTGCCTCGTCGTCGCCTTCATAGTCGTTGCTCTGCTCTGTGATGGCAAGAATTATGAGCGTGGTTCGAATTTGCCCGATGATTTCATCAAGCTTTTCAGTGCACTGCAGCGCGTGCTCTACATCGTCCTTCCCCAGCGACAGGTCTTCGAAGAGTTTTTCGATGTCCTTCATTTACATGGCAATAATAAATAAATAAATTATATATATAGAGTGAAGTGTTTGAAATTATTATACTCATTTTGATGAGCGGGATGGCCGGGGTAGTCCCAGTAAATCTCTTGCATTGGCTCTTGCCTTCTTTCCAGCAAGCTTTGTCCTTTCTGCTCTCTTAGCCGCTAAATTATCTCCTCCTCCAGTCACTCCTTTTCTTCCTCCTGTACGCACATTTAAATTCAAAGCCTTTATGAGCCCGTTTTGGCCCTTATTACGAATTTTCAGGTTCTTCTTTGCCCATTTCATTTAGTTTTCGTGAGTGTATACGGCTTTGACGATATCATTGTATTGCTTGGTCACATTTTTCCTTGCCCTGAGGAATTGGCCAAACTCTCTATGAGCCTTTTTCTTCATGTAGATTTTCCTTCGCAGATCCGAAGTAAATTTGAATGCTCCGTTCTCTGAGGGGTGAGATGGTGTATTACCCATTACTGATATATGCTTAAAATCTTTTCCTCTATCGTCTTAACGAAAATTTGCTCCCATTATACGATTATAGTTTTCATATGCAGTCTCCTCTCCTTTTGGAATTCTCGTGTGGGAGCGATAACCATACTTACTTTTGTAAGCTTACCCTTCAGGAAGCTTGATAGCAATCTTGCGGACCATGGAAGAAAAATTAGTTTAATTATTATTGCTGAAAGGAAATTAATTCTATATATATATATTCACAGAATCGAGAAGAGATCGTCCCTGCGGGAGTTCCTGATTTTAATCTTGTAGAGATTCACGTCCGGGGTTCTAGTCATGTCACTGTAGAGTGAGTCACTTGCCTACTTGTTAAATGCCTCGTCAATTACACGACCTCTTCTGTTGACGTTTGCTATAACTGTAGACACATCCGAAGGAACTTCTCTCAATGCCCCAGCACTTTCCTGATATCCTCTGGCAACCTGAGCCAAATTATTGCTGTTCGCCACGATCTTTTGATAGGGAATGGGCTATTTTGCTTAGACGCCGAACAATGCAGGGATTTTAGCCATAACTCCATCCTGCATGGCAGGGGTCATCTGTTACTTGTTCACACCTCGCCCTACAGTCATCTGGCCCATCACCTGTAGGAAATTTGCCTGGTTGTGCATGTTGTCTGCAGCATCAGCCTAGTCGAGGAGCCCCGGCAAATTCGCATTCGAGAAGAACGACATGTCAGGCCCCTCCGCTGCCGTTCTATTTCTCATGGAAGACATCAGCAACTATCGTTGAGCGTTATTGAATGAAGTTGCTGAGACGGGCACTGCATGGCCCAAGTTCACGTTCGGGGTAAAGCCACGGGGTCCTCCCTGTGGTGGGTCTAGGTTATAGTTTTTCATTTTGCTGCGGAATTTATAATTATTATAAGTAGAAATACAATGCAGGGCTTATTCAGCTATCAGCCGCTCTTCTTCCACAACGTCGATAATTTTCTTGACGGGAGAGCAGTTTTACAGTCACCCCAAGTCCGCTAGTACATCCGTGGTCGAGGCTACGACTTGACTGCAAAAGACCAGGGAAATGCTGTGCCCAACTGGCTTTCGCAGTACTTTGGAGGCGGTCCTCTTGGAGAGCTTATCTTGCCCTATCGCTTGCCTGGAGTAGGGGAGCCTATCAGACGAGTAGTAGATTAGGCAGAGGCAACAGGATCAGGGGTATCCGCATTTACAAAGGCACTGGACAACGAGGGATAAAATCCCATATCTGTGGCATTCGGTCTGCAGTAAGAAGCTGCACGGAACAGGAATATAAACGTAGGGGACGCGTAGACAATGATTGGGATTGTGAAGAGTAGTTTTGCTGATGCAGCGAACGTACAATCATTGTCAAGGGCACGCGACTCAGTAGACAAAATGACAGGGAAAGTTATCCTTGGCGGAGATCCGATTGAAGGGGATTCAGTCTTCGGCACAAATACTGAGCCAACTGCCTTTATGCAGGCTAATCTTACATAGATGCGAAATCTTGACAAGATTCTCAAGTATTCCCACGACGAGCATATCTACGATCTTGTGAGCCTGGCCACGGGAAGCGCGCAGAATTCGCTGCAGATGAAATAGCCCAACATAGGAATTGCTACTGACGGTGCAATGCTTCATCCTAAGGTCAGTGACCGCAAGGCTCTCATCTTTGACTAACTTACTAAGCAGATCAAGCAAGGATCCTAAATACCTACGCACTAGAAGCCTGTTCTCAACACGAGAGATGCTTTCCTTGATGGAAGTCTTGCATACACGCATCAGCAGAAGGCCCAAGATATAAAATCGTTTATGGGACGCTTCGGTTCTACGTGAGAACACACACTATATCTACTTACTCCCGTGCAATTTCTATAATTATTAATTTCTCATAAATATTCTTTCCCCCACATTTTCTTACACAATTAATACAAAGGGAGACAATGGCGTTTGCAGGATTATTAGGGTCTATTGCAGCACCCTTACTTGGCTCTGTGGGAGGTTCCATAGGAGACGCCCTATTCGGAGGACTAGGCAAGATGATGGGCGGTGGCAGTATAGGGGACGTTGTTAAGCATGTTGGTGGCAGTCTTATTGGCTCAGCAAAACGGGGAGGTCTAGGTTTCCTAAAGTCTGCTGCAAGTTTCGCTGTGGACAAAGCAATCGGAGCAGGACAGGGTGCAATTAACAAATTTGCAAGGAGCGATTTCATCTCGAGGAAAATACCTATAGCTGTGCCTTTGCTGTAGATGGGTGGACAGGCACTCGCAGGTCGACTGAGATAAGGATTTGATCGGATAATGGGCGGTGGTGGAGGCGGTTAACAGTCTACTGTAACAACAACGGGCAGCGGGACAGTGGAAAGATGAATATAGATATATACTTATACTTATTAATACAATTAACTACTCAATATCTTGCCAGCACTGCAAATAATGCTTTGCGTCTCATCGTTTTTTCGTCTATCTGTCTCTGCACACGGTCAGACTGTGTCATTGCCAGCATGATGCATCCAATCATCTGATCAAATATTTCGTTCGTGGACTGCATATCAGCTGCAAGGACCGTAATTTGCTGGCAAATTATTCGAGCTTCGTGCTCGAACCTAGTGATGGCTTCTTGCTGCACAGACTCGGGTATTACAATATCAGCAAATTTTGTCATGTTGTGAGATAGCGCCATTGTCGTCTGCAGTGTCAGGGCAGCTTCGCGGAAAAATGCAAGAGCGTTCGGCTCCATGTACGAGGCCAGCTTCAGCAGGATCGATAAATGATCAATGTCCTCCTGCGGGACAAGTTCAGTTCCCGAATACTGTATCGCATCAAACCGAACTCTTATGCAGGCAAGCATCACAGAGAGCGCATGCTTCAAAATCTCCTCGTCAACGGGCTTCAGCAACGGCACGCTTCCCTCAGCGGCGTTTGTGAACTGCTCAGACAAATCAAGCGGTCCTCCAGTAACCTGGTTATCCATCTCGAGGGAAGGATGCTATCTGCTGAAGTCGCCTGCACTCATCAGCTACTCTGTTATGGACGCCTTCATCTGAATGGATGCTTTTTGATCCGCAGTCCATAAATCCTGCAATTTACTTTGCCCTCCTAGTAAACCACTGACATTCTGCATACTGCTGCCATCGTTGTTCTTGTAGTACGCATTTCTCATGCTAGCATTGGTTTCGGTTTTAGGAGCCTACCAAACTTGCTGGGAAGCCATCGACATTATTGAGCCCTGTAGTTCGAGCATTGACACGGGGTCTTAGCAGGCAGCAATTTTCCCCGGCAGTATCGAGCCAGGAATGATTCCCTATTTATAGGCCTGTACAGTGGTTATAACGTATTTGATGAGTGCAGTTGCAGAAATACCTTCTATCGCATCAGTCTATTCCTAGTTTGTCTGGCCTGCAAGTCGGGTTTCAAGGAACGCTGCCACGTCTGACACAGAAAAGTGCTTCTCAGTCTACGTTTTTGCTCTGTAGGCACTAAACACTTACTCAAGCGTAATAGTAAGAGAGTCTTCAAGGTTGTCGATAATTCCGCACTCCGCTTGGCTGAGCTTCTACAGGAGTTCAGGCTTCCTTAGAATGAGATATTCGCTGACAGTAGGCTAGATCTTGTACGAGATAGTATCCCAGTCAATGTTAGGGCTTGCGCCTATTGCTTACTTTGCTGTAGCAATAGCACTCTCTTAGGACATGCCTGCAATGGGGGTAAAGGGTAAATGCATGATATAGGCTCATGTGAAGTGAAACACAGGGTTGTATTGAATGTCGGCAATCTATTTTGCGATAGCTTACCAGCGGCTGTAGTTAGGGTCAGAGCCCAGCCCTGCACTCACCTGCCGATCTAATTCGGCCTGGATGTCCAGGTAATTCCCATTTTCAAACATTGACTTCTGCAGCTGTCCCCAGGCGTCTTGTGCCGTGATTGCAGCGAGAAGCTGGGGCAAATTTTACGCTATCTGGGGAACACGTTCAAAGGCCTTGACAGCCTTGGCATTGCTGATTCGTGTGAATGCCGTGTCAGCACTCTTGCTCAGCGAGGTAATTTCCATGACTAGGGCCACTGCTTTAATCTCGCGCTCCATATGTAAAACAAATTATAAGAATTAAGGGGGATTAAGGAATTAAAGATTAAGGTCACTTGCGGTGACGGTGTGTCACAGTATTCTCTTTCAGCTCCTCTTCCATCAACTCACTCATGTTCTTCTCTGCAATGGCAATCCTTGCTTTCATGGTCTCAACCTAGATATCTTCCATGGGATCCCATATTTTCTTCTTGGGAGGGCCTGTGTATGGGATCAAGAAGTCTTTCTCTTCTTGTGTGAGTTCTTGGCCCTGGTTGTGCTTAATGAGAATCTCGGTAAACTTGCTGGCAAGGGCCCTTGCCAGAATGTCGGGATAGTCGGGGCAGTACAGTTCGTAGTATTTGATCACGTCTGCTTCGGTTTTTACTCGCTGGGACCAGAACTATGATTTTGTGAGACCTTGTTTCTGCACCTCACGGTTCAATTCTTTAGTCGGGTCTCTGTTGAGTGCGTTTGCTCTGTGAGCAAAGTTGATATTGTGGGCCATTAACTACTTGAGGGAAATTTCTTAGAAAATTATAATTAATTTTCCCCAGCACTACAAATAGCTTGCTACGATGGCAACCAAGGTAATTCCAAATTCTCTAAACTACAGTGACATCAAGCCCGAGTCCATAGATACAGACATTAAACTTTCCAAGTTTATTCCAACATCAACCATTACGGGAGCCCGCCCCGGTGACATGATTAAATTCATGCTGACAGGCCAAGGTTTTTTTGATCCCTACTCGGCGTACTTCAAATTCACAGTGGAGACACCCAACCTCTTGGAAGGGGAAGTTCGTACCTTGGACAGATCAGCTCACAGTTTTATCCAAAGAATTATTATCAGATCACAGGGTGTTGAGCTTGAGCGTATTGAAAACTACGATATCATTGCCGCAATGATTAACGATATAATATATTCGCCTGAGTAGAACGCAATCCATGCCTGGGAAGGGTTTCCCACACATATCATGCCATCGACTGATCTTGGAAACTTCCGAACAGGATACTCAGATGAAGGTACTGTTCCCTACACAGTCGGTAATCCAGTAGTCGTACATAGAAAAATGTGCGGGTAACTAAACTCGCAGGGAGCATCACCTTTCATACATAGGTATGTAGGTGAAGTGTAGTTCAGTAATGACGAAGTAATGAGCAACACCACAGGCGGAGATGCAAATGCAAGGAAAAATCCTGAAGACACCAATTATGTAAGAGATTACTAATTTGGTGAAGATGGAGGAATAGTTGGGCCATCACTACCAACATTAACTACTAACGGTGACTGCGTCCCTGTAGATTTTGCTTTTCATGTGGACGGCCGACGTGTATCTGCAATCCAGAAAGCGGGTACTGATAGTCCAGATTATACTATGCTAGGGACAAAAAAGATGACCTTTATTATCCCAATTTATAGTGGTGTCATGGGAGTACTCCAGCCAGATAAGAAACTTCTTCCTCTCGGTCTCATGCCTCTCGACATTGAAATTTACTTCAACTAGCATGCACTCTACACAAATATATCGCAAGGAAGTAGGTAATACGTTATATCAGACTTTAATATTTACTCGCACGTTATTTTCTTCGAGAGTGACATCCACAAGCAGTTAGAAGCACAGACTGCAGAGCATGGACTTTTCATCTATGCAAATTCATTCCACAGTGCGCCACAGTAGCTGATCAGTGGAAGAACAATGCCCCCAACTGCACATATAAGTATGAACCTGAAATCAATTAATTCGGTGCATTTCGTGTTCACGTACACCCATTACCAGACAAAGGCTTATGCAAGGAAGTTGCACTTCGTCTCCCACGGTCTTACCTAGATGTAGCTGAAAAATGGACAGACACTTATTCCTTAGTACGCCATCGAAGGTAACGCTGGCAGTTCAAGGTAGGGTGAATATGTACCGTTTATTTTGGAACTGTACAAAGCTTTCAATAAGATGCACGACCCTAAAACCGATGCTGCTATCTAGGCATACAATTACTGTGGAGACATATACGGTGGCCAATTCACTCCTACTATGTCTAAACGATTAATCACCGGCTCAACGAGCTCTCTTTTCTATCTCAACGAAGTAGTAAATAAGCAGGCAAACGTGGGGCGGTGCTAGTACGGGATATCCTTAGAAGGAGAAGAACTGGGGTAGGATAAGATGATGATCACAGGTCGCAAGACGGAGTATCCTTTCATAGTCAACTTCACGGGAACAAAGTCCTCTCCTGCAGACAGCTTTATGTTTACCTTCCTCCGTGCCGATTTTATTATCTACATCAGACCAGACCTGCAAATTGTTACCCTGGGCAAGTGAGGCCACTTCCTTATACTTATCTTTAATTCCACCCCTTAATAATTTCCATAAAATAATAATGTTGAGCGAACTTATCCAAAAGGGAGGTGTCCATAACCCCGTGAATGCGCCCCGGCCTAACAGCTGACTCATGGCCCAGCAGTCTGTCACGGGTGAAGCCATTGAAAAATCTCTTCCCTTCTATGATGGACTGCCGACCTACGATTCTACTAGAGATATGCATTCTACGATGATGGACTACACCACCAGAAGCACCCATTATCTTCCGTAGCAATTATTGCTCCGCAGGCAAAACCAGTTCGAGAGAGACGTGGCCGAGATAAAGGCAAAGGGATATAATGTGCCGGGTCTAGTGCGTAAGGGCACCATGCTGAACATTAATCTGGAGAACGCCGTGGAAGATTACTACTACAAGGCAATATACCCCAAACAGTCTCTCCTTGCAGATGAGAGGGGTCAACTGAGTAAGCTTAAGACTGCTGTAGGGATCTTAGGAAAGCGAGGCATGTCTCAGCTGCCAATGGACAAAGACAGTACAGATAGGATCTTTGAAATGCTTGATAACTAGAAAATGCAGCAAAATATACTGCAGTAGCGATCAGGTATTGGAGGCGCTGCACCCAATATTAATCAAGTTGGTGACGCTATAGGCCAGATAGGGCAGGGAGTAATTCGTATGGGTCCTCCTGTCATAGGTGGTTCACAGCGTATCATGGCACCACCATCACTGCCTCCACATGTATATTAAGAGGAAATAGGCTAAAACCTACTAAACCGGCTCGAGTATGCTCCTTACAACTTTGGCAGGCAGCCCGACATTATTGATCGTGCGCGAACTTATGTTAACAGTAGCGCCGCAGGCAGGAATGCAGTTCTTAACGATGATCCTGCACGAGCCGAAGAGTTAAAGGATGACCCCAATGAGGAGGCGAGAGTACAGGCGATAATAAACGAGGTTGGAGGAATGCCGATTCCTTAGCATGTAGTAGGAGGTGCACCACCACCAGAAGAGGGCGGTGCAGGAGTGATGATTGGTGGAGGAGACAATAGAAATAATCTGAACGAGGCAATAGCAATGAACAATGGTGGCCTTGGCCCTGATCCTTAAATTCCACCTGGTGGTGGTTACTCTGCAGAGGAAATATAAAGACGCATTGATGCACTAAGAGATCCTCCTCCAGCAGACAGAGAAATGGCCGAAGTATTCAACGAAGACGGAGGCGATCCTCCTGGGGGATAACCAGATGCAGTTAGAAGAGACCTCGAAAGAAGAGCCGAAGAAGAGAAGAAGCAGGGTGAAGGAGTGATGGTAGATATCGAGGAAAAAAAGTAGCCCCCAGGAGAACCCCCGGGAATTCCTATACTCAACTAAGAAGAATATAACAGAAAGGTTAACAGTGACGTAGATGAAGCTCTACAGCAGAGCAATATCATTTATGATCCTTCGCTAGACGGAGCCGGTGCTGCAAAGAAAGAAAGAAGGATGTTCTTCAACCTTAATAATGATTTAGACCCCAAGATAAAGGGTGATAATATGGGTATATCACTTTCCGCATAAGATGTGCTAGTAGAGCGTCTTAAATTGTTCAGAAACTCGGAACAGGTACAAGACGGTGTGTACAGGTCTATTTATGCTTCACTTAAAAGGAAAAACAGAGGTACACCAAAGGCAGATATCGAAGCTAAAGCACGGGAGATAGCAGCGTTTGTACAAAGAAGTTATGAAACTGAGATGAGAGCAAAAGTATGAGAAGATGAAGAAGTTAAGGTAGAGGGAATGGATATGGTTGAGAAGATGCAGGACCCACCCACGAGTGAGGACGAGTTGGTTAAAGAAAATAATAGGAGAATTGCAGAGGAGATTATACTGGAAAATGATTTGAAGGTCAAGAATGAAGTGCTCAAGCAGCAAGCAGAAGAGCAGAAACTTCTTCTGCCACAGCTAGAAAAATTGAAGAAGGTTGCACCGCAGCTGGTGTTTTAGAATATTGCGCCCCAGCCTGTGCAGGAATAAGTCCGGGTGCAGGTCTTTGAAAATCTAGTGAAAAACAAGGAAGAGGAGATAAAGGTTGCGAGTAAGGAGCCAGGGAAATACGTGATTGGAGGGGGGCTGAGTCGTCTGAAGAAAAATTATGCCTTTACAGAAGACCAAGACTACAAAGTGCTGCAGCAGCAGCAGTCTGCAAAAGAGCAGTGGGAATCTATCATGGCCAAAGAATAGATTTAGCAGTAGCAGCAACCTCTGATCCAGCAAATCCAAGAACAGCCTGCTGCCGTTTTCAATATTCAGCAGGTACAGCAACAGCCCATATACTAAGAATAACTGATACAGAAGTAGATGGAAATGGAAATGGTGCAGCCAGCTGCACAATAGCAGAAGATTGTAAAGCAGGCAATCTAAGAAGTAAGGATGGAAGAGCCAATTCTAGAAAAGATACAGGTGAAGTAGCCGATTGAGCAGATCTACATGAAGCAGCCAGCAGCAGCAGTTCTAAGTAAAGAGGAAGAAGAAAAGATCAAGTGGGATCAGGATGCAGCCGCTGCAAAGATACAATATGATATCGAACAGTCTAGATGGGAAGCAGGCCGGGAAGCTCGACAGCAGCAGGAGCAAGAAGCAGAACGAATAAGACAGGAAAATGTCTACGCGTAGTAGTAAAATTCTATCTTCAATGTACAACCCGTGGAGGATATTTTTGCTCAGCAGCACTCGTTTATACCACCTCTCCCATAGCTGGACTAGAACTACGTTCCTCCCTAGCAAGAAAATGTGCAGTATGAAGAAATACAATACTAGCCAGTAGACTACGAAGCAGAGATACAGAATGTGGCCGAGATGGGTTATATGCCAACCTTGCTTAATGGCTCCCTTGGAAATGGATATCCCGTAGCCCCCATATACCACAGTAGAATTGCTGTACCAATGACGCAAGAACAGCAAGCCGTACTATCGAGACAGCTGGAACAGGCGTCCGTCATGGAATTATGTCACGAAATAATTGCATCAATGAGGGATGGGTTTACGCAGGAGCATGGAGACATTGCCTTTGTAATGAGAGTGCTGTAGTACCGTGCAAAGTAAGAGTAAGATGTCTAGACAACAGGTGAAATTCTCAAAGAACTTATTACTTAAATCGAATATGAATTTCCTGGACCATAGACAGTAAGGGTAAGAGAAGGGATCGTTTAGATACTGTACGAGATAGGAGTTATCAACGAGAGCGTTGTAAGCCAGTTTTAACAATCGACCTCCGTTGATTTAAAGATAGCTAATCAGGTAGAACCCGTTATTGCTACAATGGACCTAAGCAACACAGACAAAGAAGTCCTGTGGAAAGGGATTACTGGTAAGGAAGAAGAATCTAACCACTCGTATGCAAGGAATAATGTAAATAACATCAGCGATCTTCAATCTTCAGGAAGATACACGAGATAGCTGCAGGAAATGCAGAGACACTACGGATACAAACCAAGCGCCCTAAGAGACAAAGCAACAGCAAGCGCTTATGGGGGAAACTAGAACAAGAGCAAAAACTGGCTCTCGGCCTATGCCAAGAAATTCGATTACAACACGCAGATGCAATCCGTGGGATCTAGCCCACAGGAGACTAGCGAATTCTTGGAGAGTGTTTACGATGGTCAGCTAACTTACTCGAAAAATATTTAGATTGACCCTAAAGCAGCAGCATTATAGGTAGGCCAACTGAGTAACCTTGATCTATATAATGCTTCCCAGAATGTCACAAACACTGCACTAGACAGTCTTGCAAAAACCTATAAAAACAAAGGATAGGTATACCAAGAACGAGATAACATAGTCAACTAAACGACACTTGCTCAGCAGGAATACATGAAGATCATCAAACGAACTGACTTGTCAGTGGAAGCAAAATTGAAAATGCTTTCAGAAAGCACCTATGGTATGATGCTAGCAGAAGTGGATTCCAGAGAATCAAATGTTAACAACGCACCACGACTAGAAGGCCTGCAGATGGCCCTCCCAAAGATTGTGAATTCCACCATCTCTGCAGGTAGCTATGTTGCACCGATACTCACTGGTAGCATACAACATCTCAAGTCTACAACCAAGACGGCTCTGTCAAAAATCTACGAAGGAATTGCCCTGATTACGACCATCAAGAATACAAGCGGCGCTGCTAAGAACGCTACCACCATAAATTAGTTTTCCCCTTACGCAGTGTTTGCTGGTGACTACAAATACAATCCTCTGCACATAATAGTCACTAAAGGAACCGCTGTACCCAACTGGGCCATCAATCAAGTTAAGCAGCAGTAGGATCAAACAGTGCATCTCCAAAGAGCCGAGCAAGATCTTATTAAGTATAACTCCGTGTCAATTTTCACACCAGAGCAATAAGCTAAACTGCGCTAACTAGAAGTTGCTAAAGACTAACTTGCTTACAGCAGTGCAGTTAACTAGCAAAAGAGGAAAGCAGAACTTCAGAAACTCGAAGACGCTCAGGTAGCGAACCTGATAGCGAAAATCAAAGAATCTACTAGGCTCAAGTCGCTGATACTCGACAGAACAGATATCATAGAAGAGCTGGCAGACACGGGAAAAAGTCTCACGAAGATCAAAGATGCGATCAACCAGACGGTTGACCTCTACATGGCCAAGGAAGAAGAAGTAAAACAGGTTGCTGCAGATATGCGAGTAAAGATTGACAATATATATCTCATCAATAAATCCCCCGAGGAGAAGAAAGCAAAATTTGATTATGAGAAACTGCGGACGATGAGTAAGGCAGATTATAGGAACCAGGTAAATAAAGATGTTGTTGCAGTGTATGAACCTATTATCAAGTCACTCGTCGAGACAGAGAGTAAAGCCCTTGATATGAAAATGTAAATCGAGCAGCAACTTATGCCCCTAGAAGAACTCCCCGCATTCCAAGAACTCTAGAAGATAGACTCCTTTAAATTTACCCTGCAGTACGTGAAACAGTAACTCGCATAAGATGCACTCACAGATGATGAAGTTGAAATGTAAGAGGTTGCCCCTGAACTGTACACAGTTGGCCCAAAGGAGGGGCGCATGGTGAAATACAAGGGTAAACGTAAGCGGGTAACAACCGGAGCAATACCAGCAATTTCTGGAAAAAATAAACAGCAATTCTCAGGCGAAGGCGTAGACCGCATGATAAACAACTCGGAAGAAGAACTCTTGAATAGTATGCGTCCGTAACGACAGCGTATACAGTGACCTCATTATACTTAACTTTATATAAATAAACTAATATTCACACTACTATTCGCTTGAAGTTCTTGAAATAGATATTTAACTCTACCCAGATACCCAAGTTCTCAAAGCGTTTAGCCTTGACAAGCTCATCTATCGTGCTGTACTTTTTTTCCCTGAGCTTTTCATCTTCCTTCTAGTCTCTCTTCTTAACCGTCCTCGACGTTTCATCATCATGTGCAGCTTTATCGTAGTCGTCTCCAAACACGTACTGCAGCAGCCTCTACCACAGCTTGTAGTTATGCACGATTGCATCCTTGTACACATTCTCAAAATCGATAGGATTTAGCTGGAAAAGGATTAGCCAGCTAGCGTTTGAGCGAAGTCTTGCAGGTATAAGCGTATACTTCTGTGAGACAATTATGATGCTTACAGTCCCATTCAACACCAAATGCCTGCGATTCATAATCAACCTGCTGAGAAGGGGATTGAATTCCTGCTTCTTTATTTACGAGACAACGTCGTCCAAGACAATCAACACATTTGTCTGGGTCTCCATCCTACGTTTATACTCCATTTCCTCTATGTCCTTGTAGGCCTGCTGCTGCTGCAGCTAGTACATTTATTCCTGCTGATCCATTATATCTTCCATGGTCATTTAGCCTGGCAGGGCTGAGTTTGCATAGCCCATGGTACCCGAAGCTAGTTGACGCATTTATCCCAGTAGACTATTATTTGCCTGAAGGGTCTGGCGATTGGTTACTCCCATTTTCTGCATGGCTGGACCGGCCTCAAACCGACTACGTGGATCATTCACGAGAGCAGTATTTGTTATCTGCACGCCGTTAATAACCTTATCACCGGGCACCTGCCCTCCACCCTTGGAATGCCCATATATTTTCTCGTGCTGTTCCCCGTTAATTTCCTCAATTCGCTTGAAGATCCAGCCCAGCGAAAACCGTGTCTGGCAATTGTCTTGCTTCAAGTCTAAGCCCATTTTAGCGTACGAGGGTGAAACCATGATCACGTGGTTGAACTTCTTGTTGTACATCTAGGGATTTGTAAGCAGCTGCCGCAGTAGGGTGGTCTTTCCCGAGGCTGGCTTTCCTATGAGAAGCATTAGGAAATGAGGCAGCAAATACTACTTCTCCTCCTGATTTATATTCACTCCTTCCTTGACCCCGCTAGGAAGTGGCCTGAAGGTAAGAGTATTATCCTCCAGCGCTATTTTTGATTCCTCCATGCCTTTATATAATTATTAATAATACACCCAGCAAAAGATGATGATGCCACAGGACAACCCAATGAACAATGGGCAGCAATACGAGGACCCCTCTCCTCAGATTATAGATATAATATAGAAAGAATCAATCATTACGTTCAGTCTTCCCTTCCTGCAGAAAAATTTCCTTAACGTAAATCGCCTGAACAATGATTACTGCTACATGCAGTGCATTTACTACGACTTCCCTGCATGGGATTCATTTGCTGCCATTGAACCACAGACAATAGGATTAGTTGCCATAGTATCAATGCTGTACAGTAACGATGATCTAAATCATACGTGGAAGATCGAGAATCACTACGAAATACCTTTACGTGTAGATGGTTTTGTTATGAACTTCATGGAGTTAGGTGTTCGTCTCAACGATGGAATGTTCTCAGCCTTTACAAAACCTATATACGAGGCAATGACCAGCGGAGTCGAGGAACCCTTCAAGAACAACGATGTATGGAATACGCAAATGATATTTGCTTTACTCTTTGCAGGGTTTTACTATGATAATGAAATGCAGAAGTATGCTGTTAGACTATCTTATGATAATATGGCCCAATTCATGGAACAATATGCCTTCAGACCTTCGGATACTTAATTCCTGGAGCAGCTCAGAGATATCAAGGTCAACCTAAGACTCGAAGGTGGTGTGTAGGATAGAATACTCAAAATATTGGCAGCTTAGCTTGGAGGAGTATACGAAGAAGGAACTAATACATTTTCTACTGTATTTTCTGCAGGCTAAATCGATCACAGTGCCCCAAACAGTGCAGATCTAATACGTTGTCCTCTAAGCGCTATGATAACTCGTGCACTTTATGCGTAGGACAGTGCTCCATTCTTCATGTGCCCTGAATACAAAGAAGTCTGCTTGACAGGATTAAAGTGGGTAAGCCCTTACGTAGATTAGTACATATACATAGTTGGCCCACCTGACTCTGATACTTGGTCTAACCAAGGACAGAAGAAGAACGTTCTTGCAATTTTACCTAGAAACCGTCCCTCTGGTGCAGGTCAAATCCTAGGCAATGCTAGTCCTGCACAGGTTTTACCTAAGACTAAGACCTCACTGTCTGCTATAAGGAACATGACTCTGCAGCTGTGCGATAAGGATGGATACCCGATTAACTTTGATTAAGAGTTTCGGCTATAATTGAAAATTTCCTATAACAGAGATCAAGTTGAATGAATTTCCCAATAAAGTCAATAATTTTTAAATGTGTTTCCGAATATTGAGAGATAATTTTCCAACAAATTCAAATATTCTTAATATCATAATTGAACCTTTTGGGGTTTTGGGGTTTTGGGG
>Ga0075160_10000783_pt1 | contig 19669 bp, 20 predicted proteins | sample JI91814C2DNA_FD_70969 | JGI IMG/M metagenome (GOLD analysis project Ga0075160, IMG submission 70969) | Wastewater effluent complex algal communities from Wisconsin, to seasonally profile nutrient transformation and Carbon sequestration -... | ecosystem: Engineered > WWTP > Effluent > Algae... | reverse complement strand
AAATAATATCCATTATCAGAAACGTGTAAATGTAGGTGTCGCAGGGTGTTTTTGTCATTTGCCAGCATTGATTTCATTGGCTTTTTCTCTCTAGTGGAGCATTTGCTCAAAAGACGCGCGCCGCTATACTGTCATAGCTTGCAAACTCTAGGCCGTTATAGCCCTCTGGCCTCTACCCAAGTTAACCAGCTTTAATTGCCATACCCTGCAAGCCACACAGCAAAGGCTTTAAATAGCTTAATTTATTGCAAGCAATGATGGCAATATTACATTTATTGAAGTCAATGGTGTCACCATTGAAATTAATGATGACAAAAAATGGAACCATTTTATTGGGTTTGACAGAATCTTACTGAAATCAATGCTGGCAAATGACAGGCAACTAATGAATAATTTACAGCTAATTGTTCCACAAGCCCCAAGTTACTTAGCCTAGAGCCACCTCCTTACATAAGATCTTTGCACCTGGCTCCCCGCTTTAATTACAAACCCGCTGCGATCCACATAGGAAAGACTTTAAATTTATTGAAACTAATTGTGACAATATTACAGATATTGAAATGAATTCTGGCACTGCTGAAATTAATTATGGCAAAAATTAAGACCATTTCATTGGGTTTGACAGCATTTTGCTGAAATTAATTGTGGCAAATGACATCGACTAGTGGTTTACCTGTCATTAATTAAGACACCCCTTGATGCCAAAGTAGAAATACCCCCGTAAAGTAAACCCCCTCTCTAAAAAAACCAGAAAAGCCCCCTCCAGGATCTTGCATAACCTGGGTTGCGACCAGCAACAATGGCCAACCTTTGATGGCATGTCATGCCGAAAGTTTCTTTGATTGCCGCATCTCATAAGCTGGTCAAATATTTTACCGTTTCCCACAGCACCCCAATTGGTTTACTTTATGCCAGCGCCAGTCACCTGTTAACCATAAAAAAACAGATACAATGTTACGTTAAAAGTTTTTTGTATAGCTTCAAACATGATTACCATTTGGTTTGCTAATTGCGCCAAAATTGACCACCTATTGGTTACCTTTTTGTTTACCAATTTAAACAGCAAAGGCCACGACTGCTTAATGGTTTACTTTTTGTTCCCTAATTTGATTACCTATTAATAGTAGAAAATAAAGTTTACTCCAAAAACATAAGGCCTGTTGCTGTCGGCACGCTCACCAATCGTTTACTATTAAAGACCAAATGGCGCTCCAATTGGTTTACCTTATGCCCTAACAATTGTTTATTAATTATCAAAAATAAATATCCTTTTATAATGGTTTAAAAAAGATCAACCTTATTAAAATATATCGATTTTTTTTGGGCTTACTTTTCTCATAAAGCCATGACACTCTCGCTCAGAGTGGGCATTATGCCTAATATAAACATATGCCGCCCTGACTCACGATCCATCAACATAGATGCAACCCCATAAAAACAACCTTGCGCTGAACCAATCATCACCATCCCTATACTCTTTTCATAGCGTCATGATTTTTTATGCACTAATCACTAAAATTAAAAGTTTTTTTGTACAGCCTAAATCAGCCACAAATATGATTGCCATATGGTTTACTAATTGCGATAAGATTGATCACCTATTGGTTGCCCCTTTGTTTACCAACTTAAATAGCAAAGACTACGATCGCTTAATGGTTTACTTTTTGTTCCCTAATTTGATTACCTATTAATGTAGAAAATAAAGTTTACACCAAAAATATAGAGCCAGCCGCCGCCAACACGTTCACCAATGGTTTACCATTAAAGCCTCAACGGCGCTCCAATTGGTTTACCTTATGCCCCAACAATTGTTTGTTAACTATCAAAAACAGATGTTCTTTTACAATGGTTTAAAGAAAGGTCAATTTTATTAAAATATATTGAACTTTCTTTTTTTTAGGTTTATACTTTTTAAAAAATTAGATGTTTTTTATAAACCAGCATTAAAAGGAAAAATCGATGGAACCTAAGATGACAATCTCGGAAGCAGCAGCTTTTCTTAATATTTCACCTCAAGGCGTGCACAAAAGAGTTAAGTCACAAAACTTGCCCATAAAAAGAAAACAGAATCGATTTTATTTTGGGCATGAAACATCGCAGTTACTTTTCATGTTGACGTTCTCAAATAAAATTTACGTTTTTCAGAATATCAAGGGCGGTGTTGGAAAAACCGAAATGACGTATTCAGTTGCTATAAGAGCAAACCTATATGGTGCTAAAGTTTTATGCATTGATTTAGATCTTCAAGGAAACCTAACAAAAGGTTGTTTTAGAGTTAACCCCAAAAATAAACCTATTATGTTAGATGTTATAAAGGATGGGGTCCCAATCGAGGATACAATTATTAACATTTTACCGGGATTAGATCTTATACCCAGCGATCTTGATAATGGGGTTTTGGATAACACTCTAATGCTTGGTAGGTTCCCGCTTGATAGAGTATACAAGGATAAAATCGATCCTTTGCGCAAGAAGTACGACATTATCTTAATAGATTGCCCTCCAGCCCTTACGGCCTCTGTAACAGCGGCGGCTTTAACGGCAGATGAGATAATTGCACCCGTAACTCCAGACGAACATTCAATTTCAGGTTTAAAGCTTTTGTGTAACGAAATAAAAGACATTGAATCGAAGTATAAAACCACAATTCCCATAAAAATAGTGTTCAATAAGTTTGACGTAAGAAACAATCTTTCGCACGAAAAACTAACATATTTACGAAACTCTGAAGATTTTGAACCCAAACTTTATTCTAGCTATATTCGTTATGTCCAAGACTTTCCTAACGCCATTAATAATGGGCAGACAATTTTTGATTCCTTTAAAGAAACCGCAGCAAAGGAAGACATAGACTTGTTAACAAAAGAAATGCTCGGAATAGAGGCTTTAAAACAAAAAACAAATGAAAAGGAGTTTATAAATGCCCAGGCTTGACGACCCCAATTCAAAAATAAAAAAACTGATGATTTTTAAAAGAGAAAGCCTGCGTCCATGGGACGATGCTGAAAATTTTAAACCAACCATAAAAGTTGCCGAGAACTATAAAGAAAATGTAGAAGAAAATAAGACTATTAGCAATGAATTAGCAAACAAAACCGCCACAATTGGCAAACAAAAGGCTAACGATTTAGTAAACAAATGGGAATCAAAAGGTGACCAAATTAGTAAACATGCGGCCCCCTTAAATCATCCCGTCAAGACAATAGGTAAACAATTAGTCTCAAATAAGAAAACAAATGGTAACCCAGATGGCAATCAAAGCACGTTTGTTAATGGAAAACAATTAGTAAACCATGGCGCGACCGTAAAAGAAGATTTCCACGAAATAGTTAATAAAATAAAAACCTTGGTTGGTTTACAAAAGGTATTACTTTATTACATCGTAGAAAATTGCAAATCGCGCGGTTTATTATATACGGATAAAATAACAAATGAGCTTTTAAGAGGGCTGTTAAATACTGATGCACATAGCGTAAAAACAACCGTCCAACGTATAATAATCAAAGGATTGATTGCAAGGAAGGAGGGTAAGCGGGGGAAGGGCGGCTTTACTGTCTTTGAAATTCACGAAATAATTCGTAATGCAGTTATAGATGAACAAAGACAAATTAATATTAGTCAACAATATGGAGCTCCATTATGGTTCATGAATAGCAAACAAATAGTAAACAATTTAGAAACCAATAGGAGGGCAAACGTTTCTAGTAGTAGTAGTAGTATATATAATAAAACTACTACTACTGAGCTAGAGGAAATTAATGCAAACGATTTTACTATTAACATCGCGCCCCTGAGTAACATCGGTTTAACTCAAGGTCATATTGTCCAGCTAACAAAACAACAAAAGCTAACTTTTGAACAGATTCAAGATTCAATTAATTATTTTGCATTTGATCTGGCTCGTAACGAAAAAGCTAAAACGCTCAGAAAAGACGCCCTTAACTTTTTTATGGGAATATTAAGACAAGGTCTACCCTATACCCCGCCAAGCAACTATGAGAGCCCAGAAGCTGAGGCAATGCGGTTACACCTGGAGTCAAAGGTCAAAGCTAAAAAAATTAATGAGCAACTCGAGAAGGAATTTAAAGAAAGCCTTTGGCAGGAATGGAGGGAAACTTTAAGCGAACAAGAGTTGATGGAGTTTTACATCCCTGGTGAGCCTTTAGATTCTCTATCAGAAAAAGTAAGGGCAGCACTTAAGCGGCGAAATGCCACTGCTAGCGCTTATCAATATTTTGAGTCAGAAATATGGCCATCAAAACTTAAGGAGATAGTATTAGCCAAATCTTCCGCTTTAATTGGTTAGTAACCAATCTGGATAGCCGCTACGCATTGTGACGATCCAATGTGCGATCACGATAGGAGTTGCTTCCTCCATTGGATCTCCTAAAATTGCTTTGCTAAAAATTTTAAGTGCTGGTACTTGAGGGGATCATGTTGCTTAACATCCAGGAAACAAATTTTTCTTTTTCTAATTCTGTGGTTGCATCAATTTTTCGTAATTGTTCATAAATTGTAAAAACGCGATCAATTTCTTGACAAAAGCCCTCATAAGAGAGCTCGGGTTTAGCAAAACAAGGGTGGGATTGGTATAAAATGGTTTTTAATAGTTTTTGATCTAAATTGACACTACCTTCTTCATGCCTGCCGCAAAAGAGCCACACAGGATCAACATTTAACAGTGCCGCCATTCTCTCTATAATTTGTTCACTGGGCAATGCCAACCCGTTTAAATATCTTCTGAGCATTGTAGCCGAGCAACCTATCTCACGTGCAAAACGAGCTACATCCACCCGCATGGGCTTGGTGGTCTCATAACCACTCTCAACCAACACCTTATTGAGCCTGCTAGAAAAACCACTCCTAAGCCAGTGAAAAATTTTTGTATCACTAGCATTGTTAATCAATTTAGATAATTCCACGTCCATACAAAACAGTAACCCTATTAACCGTGCATATACACCGAGCATAAAAATACGCGTTTTTCACGCAAAAGAAAATAGCCAAGCCACTGCTTGAGCGTTGCAATTGGACATATTTCATGGGCGATATTCTCAAGTATCTCTCTGTTGTGTTTCTCGTGTTCGCTTGTTTTGCCAGTTGCTGATTGGTTAATGTGTTTATTTTGTGTTAATGTTTTTTTGTGCTTGCCATACAATTAAATTTATGCAACATTGGAGACATTGGAATTAAATACCCATGGACTGGAATACACAAGTTGCCAACTAGTGGCTATGGGGTGTAACTGTTATGAGTTATAAACATGGTTTGCCAACAAAGCTCCAATCACAAGTTGATTTAAGCATTTATTGCCCCAACATTTTCGCATCTTCCCAAAAAGAGCAATACCTTAGCAATTTGCCCAAACACCTTCTAAACACCATTGCTGTTAAATATCGCAATGGCGTAGAGCATCACTTCACCCAGGTTAAACCACTACTTTTTAAAGCAATTAAGGAGTTTTTATGAAATCAACTTTTTTCACCAATGATCGCAATCAACGCATTGTAATTTTGTTATTAGCAGGAATTGCCAGTTATTTTCTTTTGGGTTTATGGGGTAATGAAGCTTTTGCCGTCACTGTTGCTGAACTACAAGCCCCTATTCAAACATTAAAAGAATCAATTTTTGGCGGTTGGATGATGGCAGTTAAAATTTGCGCCGCCGCAGCTGGGATCATTTTGTCAGTCTTTAGAGGATCTCTTGCGCCCTTTGGCATTGGTGCTGGATTAACCTTAGGCATTCATTTGTACGATCAATATTTGGGAACTGGTGCTGCTGGGGCCTTAATCTAATGTCTGGCAACAGGCATGTTATTTTAAATACGGTAGATACACCGCTCAAGATTTTATTTTGGACGGTTCCTGAGCTGTTGATCTTAACTATCCCATTTTTTGTGGGCTTGTTAATTTCACAGCTGACGCTTGGTCTTTGCGTTATGGTGTTTTACTTTTGGTTAACTAGACTGTATCAGCGCCATTTTGGCAAAGGACAGTTGCAGGCAGTGATGTATTGGTTTTTGCCACACAATCATCGCTTTAAGTGTTTGCCGCGCTCTTTTATTCGTGAGTATGTAGGATGAAATTTAGTCTATACCAAAAAAGATTATCGCATCTCCACGTGCAACGCAATTTTTTGCTGGGGCTGTGTGCTATTTTGCTTATGCTTATGATGTTGCAATCAGTGCTATTATTTTTTAAACGCGAGCGGATCATTATCAGCCCACCTTCGTTGCAACAAAGTTATTGGATTAAGGGCGATAATTTTTCCAAAACTTATATTGAGGAGATGGCGCTATTTTTTACCCATCTATTACTGGATGTAAGTGCGGATAATATTTTATCGCAGGGGGATGTGGTATTGCGTTATGTTAAATCGGAAAGTTATGGAGAATTTAAGGGCAAATTGTTAAGTGATCAAAAGCGTTTAAAAAAATATCAACTGTCTTTAAGTTTTACCCCAAAGCAAATTGAGTTTATTAAGCCAATGGTGGTGGAAATCCAAGGGGTTTTAGCTAATTTTGTGGGCAATGCAAAAGTTGAGCAATTCCAAGAAACTTATAGAATGACTTTGGGCCAAAATAGGGGCCAGTTATTCTTAGAGTCCTTTACGGTAGTAAAAACAGAGCGGGAAGATACTTATGAGTAAATTGACAAAACTTTCTTTAACGGCCTTTTGCGTACTTTTCAGCACGCAGGTGCTGACCTTAGAAACAGAGGCGAGGGAGGAGCCTAATCAAGAGATCGCGGTTGTGCGAGAGCAAAGCACGCAAATATTATGGATGAATGAGCAAAAACGCTTAGATGCTGATATTGGCATGGAGGTGATGAATCGCTTAACCGTTGCCAATGATCGCATTGTCAATGTGTTTGGTGATGATGGAGCATTTGTTGCGCAAACAGATGATAATACTGGCCAAGTGTTTATTAAGTCCACCCCAGAGAATCTGCAAAAACCCTTATCTCTGACAATAATAACCGAAAATGGTTCAACCCAAGATTTAACCTTAAATCCACGGCAAACTAAAGCTGCCACTATTATTTTAAAATCCCCTTATAAAAACAAAGCCACGGCAGAGGATGCCTTATTGCCAGGCAATTTGTCAACACAAGCCAGCTTGCAGGAACAAGAGATCCAAGTTTTACGCAAAGCAGTGCTTGGCGAGCTGCCAAGAGCTGGTGGCAAATATGTCGCTCCTAAGCGTAAGTCTCATTTTCTAAAAATTAAACATCAAATGCGTTTACAGGCCGGGAATCTGTGGGTGGATGTGTTTGAACTTAAAAATATTTCTCGAGAGCCACAAGTACTGCTTGAAAAAACTTTTTATCAAACTGGGGATAGGGCCATTGCTTTAAGTGGGCAAAGTTTAGCGCCTGGAGAGCAGGGGCTACTGTATGCATTGGTTGAGTATTAAATTATGTTGTTGGATAGAATTAAACAGAAACAGTATTGGTTATTATGTGCAGTAATTTTAGTCTTAAGTGCGGCTTTAATTGGCGTATCTATTTTGTTGTTTAGTACTAAATCCGTGGTTAGCGGCGCTAATGCTCGGGATTCTAAAAAAATGTTGACTACCGGTATGAGTCGAGTTAATCCACAGGAGGTTTGGGTGCATGATTTCACCCAGAGGGCGGAGATTACGCAAAAGCGCTTAGAGGCCTTAGAGCAAGCTTTAGAGAGCCTGTTAAAGATTAATACGCAACTGCCACCTGTGCCCCCAACACTTGTGGATGAGCCTGCAATTGCCAGTCTTAAGCAAGAGTTAAAGCTTGCGGCCGGTGTAGAAATGAGCCAAGGTCTGCCAGAGCCGCCATTGAGTATGAATGGCATGGCAACTAATATCAGAGGCGTGTTTAAAAGTACTGAGCTTAAAAAAATTAGCCTTAATCTACCTAAAACCCGTAAAGGCATGCCGCTCAAAACTACCGATAACACAATTCCTGCAGGTAGCTTTGCACAAGCCACATTGCTAGGTGGGGTAGATGCCAGTACCGCCATTCAAGCCTCCAGTGATCCAAGGCCAATTTTATTGCGTCTAGTACACCCAGGCACTCTACCAAGACGGTTTAGTTCCGATCTAAAAGATTGTCATGCATTGGCTGCTTGTTATGGTGATATCTCTAGTGAGCGAGTATTTATGCGCTTGGAAAAATTAAGCTGTGTGGAGCGTAAAACTGGAGAGGTGATGGAAATCAACATTCAAGGCTATGTTGCAGGGGAGGATGGTAGAGCTGGTATTCGCGGAGTTCTTGTAGATAGAGCGGGGCCTGCGATGCGCAATGCTATGATTGGCGGCTTTTTTAGCAGTATGGGTAAGTTCTTAGGACAAGCCAGAACTCCCTTATTGTTCTCCCCTGCTACGGGCTTGGCGCAAAATAATGCCTTATCCGGTACTGATTTATTTAAACAAAGTGCGGCCCAGGGGGCTGGTGGGGCACTAGATAAATATGCTGATTTTTACATTAAACGCGCCGAGCAAATGCAGCCGGTGATTCAGGTGGCAGCGGGGCGTACGGTTGATATTGTCTTTACCCAAGGCTTTGATTTTGCCGATAGCGCATTGCGTCAGGCTTTGAGTAAGACTCGCGATCAACAACGTTTTTCACAAATTCAACAGTTGGATGCGCAAAAACCCTTAGAACATTGGCTATCAACAGAGGGAAATCCTTAAAATGCGTGTAATAATTTTTAAATTTGCTATTTTGATATCTAGCCTGACTTGTTTAAGTGCTTGTGTTGGCACTGCTGAGAAGTTTGACTGTCCTGCGGGCAGTGGTCTTGGTTGTCACTCTATTACCCAGGTCAATCAAAAGGTTAATGAGGGTTTAAACACAACGCTTAATAATAAAATCCAAGAAAAACCTAAAACTTATGAACGCTCTGAAAAAACTAAAACTAGCGTAAGCTCCGGTTTAAAAGACTTTAAGGTGCAAAGAGTGAGGGAGGCGCATCTTAGAATTTGGTTCGCACCTTTTCAAGATCCACAGGGCAATTTTCATGAAGACTCTATTGTTCATACCGTATTACAACCAGGTTCTTGGCAGGTGGATGAATGTTTGCAGAATTAGGTGCGAAATTTGCGGCAATTTTTGGTGAGCGAGAACTTGGTCCTTCTGAGCCGTCCTATACTGAAAAGTTTTATAGCCAATTACTAAATTTTTATAAAATTGCCGATTTATTTCCTTATGAACAGTATGATCCTAAAAGCCAGATGTTTTTTCAGCAAGACAGTTGTGGCTTTGTCTTAGAGGTGCCACCTTTGGTGGGGGCATCTGAGCAAATGCAAAAAGAGGCTAGCGGTATATTTCAAAATTTATTGCCTGAGGAAAGTAGTTTACAGGTGTGTTTATATGCTGATCCGCATATTGCACAATATTTACAACATTGGCAGAGTTTAAGATGCGATCAGTTTAAAGCCTTAAGTGCCAAGCGTGCTGCATTTTTGCAACAATTTGCCTTTAACTCCCCGCAATTTCCCTATACCTTAAGACAGTTTCGCTGCTTTATTTCTTGCACCAAAAAGGCAGAATCTGATACTGAAAAAGTGGTCAAGCAATTACAAGAATTAAAGACTCAAATTAAAACTGCACTGGAAATGCTAGGCTTGTCGGTAACAGTGTGGGACGCGCAAATGTTAATAAATACTCTAGGTGGTATTATCAATATGCATCCACAACAGGAGCCACACTCTAGACGCTGGGATCAATTGCAAAGTTTGAATACGCAAATTGCAGATGTTGGTTCGTGTTTAACTTTAGATAGCAAAAACTTATATTTAAACTCTGGTGCCATCAAAGTGCGCACTTATCAAGTCACGCAAACCCCGCTGGTATGGTCATTGCATGCGATGGGGCAATTAATAGGGGACGAAGAGCGTGATATTGCTCAAATTGGTTGCCCGTTTATTTTGCATTACGGCATTTTTGTACCCAAACAAGGGCTGCCCAAAGCTCGGGCCTTTACCAAAGCCACCTATGTTGAGCGACAAGCCTCCTCCCCCATTGGTAAGTTTTTGCCAGGGATTAAGCGTGAGGCCGAAGAATTAGCCTTTGTACGGGAACAACTAGGTAAAGGCGAGCGCATCGTGCAAACTCAATTAAATATTATTCTCTTGGCAACTGATGCAACACTTACCCATGCTGAGCAGACTTTAACCAATCTTTATTTAAGTAAGGAATGGCAGATAAAGCCAAATCATTTATTTCATTTGCCGGTATTTTTAAATTCTTTGCCGATGATGTGGAGTGCAGATCAAGTGCAAGCCTTGCTGCATTACAAGAAACTGAAAACCACTCTATCAACTGAATCTGCTAATTTGTTACCACTACAAGGGGAATGGCGTGGCACGTCCACACCTGGGTTATTATTAGCTGGCAGACGCGGCCAATTAATGCAATGGTATCCCTTTGATAATCAATCTGGCAACTACAATGTTACGGTGGTGGGGCGCTCCGGCTCTGGTAAATCAGTTTTTATGCAGGAGATGATTAAAACAACTTTGGCTTTAAATGGTCGGGTGTTTGTGTTGGATGTGGGTAGAAGTTTTGAGAAAATCTGCTATTTTGCTCAAGGGCAATTCATAGAATTTAAAACCAAAACTCCCTTATGTTTAAATCCATTTAGCAGTATTGCGCTTGATGATGTGGAGGCTGCACAAGATGCCTTGGCAATGTTAAAATCAGTACTAGTTTTAATGACTGCGCCAACGCAAGGCTTAAGTGATTTAGAAATTGCTTTATTGGAGCAAGCTATGCTCTCTGCTTGGAAGCAACAGCAACAACAATGCACTATCAATCATATTGCGCAAATTTTATTAGATTCGACCGATTTGCAGGCCAGGCGTTTAGGAACCATGTTATTTCCTTATACCGATGCAGGTAATTATGGGAGATTTTTTAATGGGGTGGCGAGCGTTAATTTAGAAAATCCTTTGGTGGTAGTGGAACTGGAGGAATTAAAAGAGCGCAAAGATCTACAGGCGGTGGTGGTGCAAATGATTATTATTAATATCACCAATAAAATGTTTTTAGGCGATAGACAAACCCCATTTATGATTGTCTTTGATGAGGCTTGGGATCTATTGCGAGGTGCGCAAAGTGGGGTGTTTATAGAAACCTTGGCCAGGCGCTTGCGTAAATATTATGGCTCTTTAGTTGTTGGCACTCAATCTATTAATGATTTATTTAGCAGCCCTGCAGCTACAGCCGCCTTTGATAATAGTGACTGGACCTGTTTACTCTCACAAAAACCAGAAACCATTGCACAGCTTAAAAAACTTGACCGACTACATTTAACGGAAAGCATGCAGACACAGTTAATTTCTGTTAAAGCCAAGCATGGCTCCTATGCAGAAGTTATGATTGTAGGCAATCATGGTTATGCCGTTGGCAGGTTATTACTCGATCCTTATTCGCTATTATTATATTCTACCAAACCCAAAGATTACAGCACCGTGCAAACGCTACGTGCGCAAGGGATGAGCTTAGAGGAGGCATTAGAAACGGTGCTACGCAATAGAGGTGAGCAATGAATCTAGGTTTTAAATTATTCGTAAGTCAAATCTTGCTCTGGTTAGCGCTCTTAACGCTTTCTTTGTATACGCAACCAAAGGCAACAAGCTTTGGTGTGGTAGATATGCAAGCTTTGGTAGCCGTACAGGCCAAGCAATTGGTTGGCAAACACTCAGCAAGTGTGCCAAATGAAGCACTGCAAGCGCGTTTCACGCACATTAAAGAGGTGTTGCAGACTTATAGTGTAGAGCAAAATATTATTTTACTAAATAAAGCATTGGTAGTGGGGGGAGAGTTAGATGATCATACTCCAGCTATTTTGGAAAAGTTAGAGGCGGAGACAGAGCCATGAAAAGAAAGATCATGAAAAGGGTAACTTACCTAAATTTTTTAGCGGGTGTTTTAGGCTTTGGTTTAGGCGTGGGGGCAATTGCTGGTTTTTGTAGTCAAGCTAATTTTTTAATCAGTGAAACGGCCTCCTTGCCGCAACATTATTTTCTACAGTTACGCCATTTAAAACCTAAATGTTATCATTATACAGCGGTTTTTAACCCTTGGTATGGGCAAAAGGTGATTAAACAAATTTTAGGAATCGATGGGGATAGAATTTGGTATGATAGCAAAGGGGTGCTGTATGTAAATGAACAAATGGTTGGTATTCCACAGACGAGAGCAACCGACGGCAGAAGGCTCACGTCAATAGATGCTCAAACTATTGCATCGGGCTTGGTTTTTTTATATGCCAAGCATGCTCAAAGTTTTGATTCTCGTTATCAGGAATTTGGTTTGGTTGCCATTGCAGAGCTTGAGGGGAGGGTTATCCCGCTATTATGAAATATTTTGGTATGAAATGCTTATGTCTATTTTTGTTATTCTGCGCGACCCCTGTTTGTGCTGAAAATTTAGGTGTTTTTGGCCAAACTTTTCCCATTTACGAGCAAGATTTATTGCTATATATACAGCAAAAATTGCAAGGGTTAGCCAAAAGTGGGGTGCTAAGTACACATCAAAAAATTATACAAGCGCAAAGTGTTGCGCGTATAATGAGACCTGCACCTACAAAGATTAACAACACCAAAACCCCTAGAGTGTTTTATTATAATCCCGCAATTAAAGTTGCCTATGATCTAAAAGATAGCAAAAATAATGTTTTTATTAAAGCCGGCACCTACGTTAATCCTTTAGCTTATCAAAAGCTCACCAAGCTATTGTTATTTATTAATGGCGATATTGATGCACAAGTCACCTGGGCGCTAAAGCAATCCCCACAAAAAAACAAAATTATTTTAACCCAAGGCTCCCCCTTTACCCTTATGCAAAAACATGGGGTGCTGTTTTATTTTGATCAAGGCGGGGTTTTAGTTAATAAATTTAAAATTCAGCAGTTACCGGCTAGAATTAGTCAAGAAAATCAAACTTTAAAAATTGAAGAAGTATTGACTGAGGATGATCATGCGTCTTAAGATTATATTGCTATGCATATTTGCAAGCTGTTTTGCGCAGTCAGTTATGGCCAAATGCCAAGGCCGTTTTGTTAATCCCATCAGCGATATTTGTTGGCGTTGTCTATTTCCCATAACTATTGGTGGTATGAATGTCACAGGTGGCCCTGAAGATACGCCCAATCCTAAACAACTCATTTGTGCTTGCCCACGGCCTGGGATCCCAGTGCCTGTTCCTGGGATCCCAGTCTCCTTTTGGGAGCCGGTACGTTTAGTGGATGTCACCCGCACACCATATTGTTTGGTTAATATGGGAGGGCTTACTTTACAAGGGACTAATAATTTGGTAGGGGCAGGGAGCGTTGCCACCAAAGGTGGTAGCGTCGGGCAATTAAAGCACAGTTTTTATCAGGTACATTGGTATGTGTACCCGGTGATTTATTGGTTAGAGCTGTTATTAGATTTTGCGTGTTTGGAGAAGGGCGCTTTTGATGTGGCGTATTTAACAGAACTTGACCCCCTTTGGAATGATGATGAAACCAGCTTTATTTTAAACCCAGAGGCTATTCTATTTGCTAATCCAATTGCCCAAGCAGCTTGCGCCGCAGATTGTATTGCCGCAACCTCTGGTTTTCCACTTGATCCACTATTTTGGTGTGGTGGTTGTCAGGGTAGTCTTTATCCATTTTCTGGCAATATCAGCGCTCATGTTGGTGGAGTACAGGCATCTCTTTTAGCAACACAGCGAATGATTGCTAAATTGCATCGCGAATTTTTATTGTGGGGTTATATGGGGCAAGCAGGACTGTGTGGCAAATATCCAATGCCGATCATTTACAAGAGTCAATATAAAACGCAGATGGTCTACCCTATTGCCTCAACGCAAGCAGGTTGTCATCCATTAGGGCGCTCTGATGTAGTTTGGGGTAGTGGCAAAGAATATCCCTATCAAGGAGAGGACTTTGGTTATTTGATTTGGAGAAAAAGAAATTGTTGTTTATTTTAGGTGTTTTGCTGGGCTTTATCTCATCTGGTGCATGGGCCAATGATGCTACTACAGCTATTAATTTTTCTGCCACAGAAAATAAACAGACGCAGGATGCAGCTTTAGAATTACTGGAAAAAGCCCAGCACTTAAAAACCATTTATGCAGTGGAGGCGGCCCAATTAAATGCCCAGACTAAAGAGGTCAATGTAAACTGTTTTGGTGCACAAACAAAAGATAACGTTGCTGCTGATTCAAAAAAAGGTCTAAATCTTAAATTTGGGCAAGCACACAAGTTTATGATTTTCATCTCTTTTAGTATGCCTAAAAGCGCACTCCATGCTTTATATAGGCAGGCAGCAGCACAACAAGTACCGCTAATATTAAGAGGGCTTAAAAATAATAGCTTTAAAGAAACGGCAGAGTATTTGCGGGAGCTAAATATTGCGGTACAAATTGATCCCCAACTGTTTGCGCAATATCAAGTAACAGCAGTGCCAACAATTGTGCATTTAACAACTGATGGCTTTAATAGTTTAAGTGGCAATGTTTCTTTTGAGTTTGCTAAAATGAAATTATTGGAAAAGAGATGAAGAATAAAATTTTAATTCTAATGTTAATCTTTGTGGCATTTAGCGCATTTGCAGGTATGGAATCTGAGTATGAGACGGGCAAAGCTATGGCACAAGGTTTACAGGGCAAGGTTGAGGGGACAATTGTGAATACGCCCTTAAAGCAAATTCCTCAGTTTAAAGACGCAAATCCGCCGCAAGTAGGACTCTCTAATAATAATTTAGCTGATGCTGCAGCAGCTCAATTACAAAAAGATGAGGTGGCAGTTGGTTTGTTAGAGAGCTCAAAGAATAGAGCGCGCTTTAAGATAGATCCTAAAACTGATCCAATGTTTAAGTTTGATCCTATACAGGCAGAGCAGAGCTTGGGTATAGGCGTGCCAGATGAAAGTAATCCTGCTATGGCAATGATTGAAAAAATATGTGAGGAAGGTGGGCAGGAGATTAACTATGAGTGTTTTGAGAACCGATATGTTGTGCCGCTTGTGCCTGCTAAATTTGTGACTTTAAATGTTAATCATTTAAAATTTGTGGGGCGTACCAAATCAGAGAGTTACGTTGTCAAAGCTGGAAATTTTTGGAGACACACTCAATATGGAACTCGTCAAGTTAATGATGGCTACTCGCTTACTTTACCCAAAGAAATTAGCGCTTTTAGGGCCGCCTTTTGTCCTAATTTTACACCTATAGATGCTAAGACCGGGGAGCGTTTTAACTTAAATTGCCAGCGCATTCAAGGCTTTGAAATCCTTGAAACCAGGAGCGCTACGGAAAATAATGGGGCATGGGATATTATTGTTGCAGAACTATTTGTAAAATTAAAATTAAGGCATGATACTTATGAGGGGGAAGGTATTGATGAATGGCGTGGTTGTGAGCAGCACGAGAAAATGGTGGAGGAAGGTTTATGCCAATATGGGGCGAGGACTTTAAGTATAGGGCCGCAAACGCGCAATATTAGTGGACAACAAGTGTATAAAGATGAATGGCAATATACGCAACGTTATGATTGCAAGATGATTAAAGATGAATGCAGCCCTTTGCGTGCCCAAGGTTGTGTGCAAGTGGGCTCTGATTGTAAGGAGTTTAGACAAAATAGATGTTGGATCTATGCCCAAAAATATCATTGTCCAGATGCACAAAGAGGGGTTGGTCGCATTAAATCACCAAGTTCGGGGGCCTTTTGTTTAACTGGAGATTGCCATAATGCTAGCTTTGACGCAAACCAAGATATGTTAGAAGTGATCTCCCGTTTAAATCTATTAAAAGAGATCCAAGATAGTTGGCGGGAGAATGGTAATAACTTACCGATTTTTAAAGGCACTGATCAGCGGTGCAGTCGTAATTGCATAAATTTTAAAGATTGTTGTCGCCGTATGAAAGGCTGGGGCGTATCTTTACATCTTGCCGGATGCAGTAGCGAAGAGGGGCAATTAGCGTTGCTGCGAGAAAAAAATCTCTGCCATCAAGTTGGAACTTACTGTGCCAAAAAGGTGCTGGGTAAATGTGTTACTAAAAATACTAGTTTTTGTTGTTTTGGCAGCAAAATGGCAAGACTTTTGCAAGAACAAGGGCGAGCACAATTAGGCCTGCCTTGGGGTGGGGCAGAAGCACCTAATTGTCGGGGATTTACAATTGAGGAACTCTCTAAGTTAGATTTATCTAAGCTAGATTTTAGCGAAATGTTTAGTGATATTATGCAAAAATATAAAACACCGGATGTGGTGCAATTAACTAATCGCACCATAGATAAAGTGCAAGAGAATTTAGGGCAAATAAATTCTGGCTTAAAATCTGCGGCCACCGGCAGCAAAACAGGAGTGTTGGATGAAAAAAAAGAAGCACTTTAAATGGGTTTTATATTGTGGTCTATGTTGGCTGTTAGCATTTAAAGCACAAGCAGCATTTTTTGGCCAGCATGCCCAAGGTTGGCATTGGTATCAAGATCCCCTTTATGCAGAATCACCCAAAAAGCTAGATGCAGAGCAATCACCATCTCTTGTGGTATTAACTCCTAGCGAGCAAGTTAAAGCCTATAGCAAGGCCTTAGAGCAAAAACTACATAAGGCCTGGGTTAATCCAAGTAGCGCCAATATCAAGGCCTATCAAGAAATGCAAAAAGATTTAATGCTTAGATCTGAAAATTTCACCAAGACCTGGATGCAAACTTTATATCTAGAGCCACAACTGGATCACACCTTGGTTTTTCCGGTTAATCAAAAGGGGCGGCATATTTATCTAGATCAACAAAAGCTAGCTTTTGCGCGTCGATTGCAAGAGTTAAAAGACTCCTATGGTTTGTTCTTCTTCTTTAGAGGTGATTGCCTTTACTGTGAGGCCTTTGCTCCAATTGTCCAACAATTTTCATCTCTCTCAGGTTGGGAGGTGCTGGCTATTAGTACTGATGGCCATCAAATCCCAGGATTTGCGCAAAGCACCATAGATAATGGATTGGTGGATAAATGGAAAATATCGGTGTTACCAGCGTTATTTGCAGTTAATCCACATACCCAAGAGGTATTACCTCTTGCCCAAGGATTAAGCTCTTTAGATGAAATTGAAAACAGAATTATGACTTTAATTGGCACTAAGACATAGCGGAGTTAACTTATGTGGCATAAATGGATTAGTTTGTGGCTGTTAGTACTTGTAAGCACGCAATCTCAAGCCTCAATTGATGAGGATTTAAAGAATTTTTTCAATGCAGCTGGGATGCAAAGCAATATCAATAGTCCGGGAAGCTATCAAGATCAAAGCGCTGGTTATTATACTGGTGGTAGTTTAGTTGCACGCAGCCAAGTTAGACATGCACAACTGGCAACGATTCAAATGCCAGGCTTTAGAGCCGGATGCGGTGGCATTGATGCTTGGACCGGTGGATTTTCGCATATTAATGCCGAAGGTTTGACACAAATGTTACAAAGCATTGGTAGTAGTGCTGCAAGTTATGCGTTTTTATTATCTATTCAAACCGTCAGTCCACAAATTTATAATATTTTAAATGAACTAAATGCCATTGCTACCAAGGTTAATAATTTAAATATCAGTAGTTGTGAAACAGCTGCCACTATGCTCGGTGGTGTATGGCCAAAGACTGATCAATCAAGTAAACATCTATGTCAAGCTATGGGCTCAGAATTAGGGGATTTTTCTGATTGGGCCGCAGCACGTCAAGGCTGTGGGGCAAAAGGTGATCGGGGTAAGGTTTTGGCAAGAAAGGGGAGCGAAGCTGCGTATAAAGATATCTTAGCCGGTGAGTTTAACTTAAGCTGGATTGCTCTTCAAAAGAATGCATTTTTAAGTACCGATCAAAAGCTCGCTGAACTTTTTATGACTTTAGTAGGTTCAATTATTTCTAAAAAAGAGGGCGACAACTATCAAGTAAAAGTATTGAGCGCACATGCAGACAAAGATGATGTCATAAAAGGGCTATTAAATGGCGGAGAGACACCTATTTATAATTGTGATAATGAGCAATGTTTAAATCCAAGATTAGACAATATTACGGTAGATCCTAATAGTGCTTTGGTGCATAGAGTACGTAACACTTTAGAGGTAATGGTGCAAAAGATTTATCAAGATGAAGCAATCACCGACAGTGAAAAAGGATTTTTAAATGCCACCCGCTTGCCGATCTATAAAATGCTCAATGTATTAACTGCCTACAGAGGCGGAGCTGCGCCCTTAAACTTGCATGATTATGGCGATTTAATTGCACTTGATATTTTATATAAATATGTCTTAGAGGTGATTGATGTTGTACATGATAGCGTGGTAGAGCTTAAAAGCGTGCAAGTAGATGAAGAACATATTAAACAATTTTTAGGGCAATTAAGTGCAGCTAGAGCGCGTATTCATCAACGCCAACACAATGCTTTTTTGCAAATGGACTCGGTATTATCTATGATCCAAGCTACACAATTGGTGGAAAAACAATTACATATGATGTTAGGAGGGGTGGCTAATGAACATAACTGGTATTAGGAACTAAAAGCTATGGAATTTCAAATTATGACCTTTGGCAATGGCGAGATTTTAAAAGGGGTATTTGATGCCATTGCCATTTGCTTAAATTCAGAATCTGGCACTCTGTATGTACCCCTTATTCGCATAAGCTTAATTTTAGGTGGGCTGTGGGCAGCCTTGTATGCAATTTATGGTGATTACATGCGAGCCATCACCGGCTGGCTTATTCCTGCAACCGCTATTATGCAATTACTCTTTGTGCCGCAAGCAACCGTTTGGATAAATGATCCAGTAAGTCGTTATCACCAAAAAGTTGATCACGTACCTTTAGGTTTGGCCTTAATTGCAGGAAGGGTGAGTGAATTTGGTTTTCATTTTACTAGACAGGTGGAGAGGGTTTTTAGTCTGCCAGATGATTTAAAATATCAAAAATCCGGGGCCCTTTTTGCAGGACAATTATTACAACAAGCTCGTACCTTTAGAATTACTAATGAAGATTTAACGGAGAATATGCGTAATTTTGTAGGTCACTGTGTGGCCTACGATGCCCTATTGGGGAGAAAATATAGCATCGATGACTTAAGAAATAGTGATGATATTTGGGCTTTGGTATCTAATAATGCCTCCCCGGTACGCTCATTTTTATGGCGTAACTTAAAGCCTGAAGGTGGAGAAAGGGCTAGCCCTGAAATCATCACTTGCAGAGAGGGCGTTGGTCGCTTTAATCAAAATTGGCCTGCGGTTTTAAATAATACCGCCACCATCTTTGGGCAAAAGATATTTGGTAATTATGGGGTGGTAAATGCAAAGGCGGAAATTCTACAATATTTACCCTTGGCTTATTCAACCCTTACCAATTTATCTAAATCTGCTGAGCAAATATTACAACAAAATATGATGATTTACGCAGTGGTGGATGGCTTAGAATATAAATCCACGATCGTTGGCAATGCGCCTAATTTTGCGGTAAGAAAAGCTTATTTACAACAACGTGCCACTTACGAGACTATAGGTGCGATGGCAGCGGAGACACTACCATCAATTAAGGCGGTGATTGAAGCAATTGCCTATGCAGCATTTTTATTTGTGATCCCCTTTGCCTGCTTACCCTTTGGCTACACATTTTTAAAAACCTGGTTTCAGGTATTATTATGGTTGCAGATGTGGGCACCACTCTACGCTGTGCTAAATTAT